>Ga0210059_1003019_pt1 | contig 26735 bp, 11 predicted proteins | sample Ectturendosymbi2_FD_188042 | JGI IMG/M metagenome (GOLD analysis project Ga0210059, IMG submission 188042) | Ecteinascidia turbinata endosymbiont from Florida, USA - Sample 2 (SPAdes) (version 2) | ecosystem: Host-associated > Tunicates > Ascidians > Unclassified | place: Key West, Florida... | reverse complement strand
CACTCACAAAAAATCCGCACTCCCCAACCAAAAAATTTTTTTTCGAGTGTAATCTACTAGGCTGGCCGATCCGTTTGAGCCATTAAACAGCTCTCTAGCGTAATCGGCGGAGGAGCTAGGGCGTTGGTAAGGCAACTGAAATTGCTGGTTTTAGGCTGAAATCAAAGTACGAATATATCGTACCCCGGCTCTCAAAGTGTTAACTGTGAGACGCACCCCCTTAGGAGGTGTCATTAAATTTCCAGGGGGGTATAAGCTTTTACGCACTCTACAACATGGAAAGTTTGGTCAATAAATTTGTGAATAAATTCATTTTTCACCCCCTATGTAATGTAAGAGGGCTTGAAACGGAGAATTACTTAGAAAAGGTTAAGAACCACTGGTCTGTACCATAGTCTTGGTCTTCAAGACACATCTCAAGACTTGTTTTTCTGAGTCTCGGTTTTGGAGGTCTCAGGCATTGGTCTGCAGGTCATAGTCTCAATAGATTGTAGATAGTCTCAACATTTTCAATGCTCCATCAAAATTGCTTTTGAAAGCTTTCATAATTCAACCTATTCACTTTTTGTCAGATCTTGTTTGAAAAAACACAAAAGATGGAAAATTAACAACTTCAACAAAACCAGATGTTTACATTATTTGAAAATTAACGAAAAAATAGACAAATGAGAAATTTTCAGGTCTTGGGTCTCAGTCTTGAATATTTAGATATTGGTTTCATGTTTCGTTACATTGACACCTCAGGATCTGGGTGAGTTAGCCACGTTTCTTGCATCACTTTGCACTGCCATAACTTGCCAGCCCATTGAGCTAGAGAGCTGTTCAAACACTCAAAAGATGTGGCAAGTTTTCCAGGCTTAGGTCTTTTTCCCAAGGTCACCCAGCCCTGGGCACCAATGCCAAAAAGCCAATTTTTGACTCAAGTTTTTTTGCAAACGAAGCCATAATACCAGCCTTTAAAGCCCTTGGTTGGCTTTCTAGCATGTGTGGATCCAAAATTATGGTCCAGATATCTAAATTTTGGGAAAAAATGATGTCCTGCAAAAAGTAGCTTTAGCCATTTTGGTTGAAGGCCATAACTTGCCAGCTTATTGCGCTAGAGATCTGTTCAAATCCCTTAGATGTGGGAAGTCTTGTGCTTTCAATTTAAAACAGTTGGTAATTTTGGATTTGAGTTTGTTGGTGGGTGACATCATATTTGGGGTATGTTTAGGGGTGTTTCAGATGATGTTATTGGGCCCTGGGCCCCAAGTGCTAGGGGCAATTTTTTGTTTCTTTGAAAAAAACTAGGTGAAAATCCGACTCTTCAGAGCCCTTGATAGGCTTTCTATAATTTGTGGTTTGAAAGTTATGCCCCAAAAGCTGCAAATTAATTAATTCCCAAGAGATTAATTAATTAATTTGTTGTTTTTAGACCAGAACTTATGAACCAGGAATGTTAGATGGCCAATCAACGGCTCTAAAGACTTGAGCGTAGTTTGATTTAAGAAAAAGAAACAAAAAATCTTTCCTAGGACCCAGAGCCAAATAAAGTGGGCTGAAAAAAGCTTATATCTTTCCTTAGTTATGATGTCACCCATAAAAAAAATCCAAACCTTCCCATTAAAAAAAATTCAAACTAGAAGGCTTGCCACATCTTTTCCAAACTTACGGTAAAAGAACCAAAATTTGGGCAAAATAATTTTTACCCAAATTTAGTTTTTTGACCAAAATTTTTGAGGCAGAAATGCCAGAATGCCAATCAAGGGCTCAAAGACTCAGATTTTAACCTAGTTTGCACTAAAAACTTTCAAACGAAATGCTTACCTCTTGCAGTTGGGGCAGGGCCCAATAACCTCGGCCAAAGAAGCTTGAACATACCCCACTTACATTATCTTCTACCAGTGATGTTGTTGTGCGTGAATACATCATTATCATGCAAGATAGTTGACAAAGTTGTGAAATGTTGCAGATAAGTACAAGACAACAGTGGCTTGTTCTGATGCAGAGCAATAATTTGTTTTCATATTACTACCTTGCTATGACTTTTCAAAGCAGTTCTTAACACTTTGAGAGCCAGCGTACGATACATTCGTACTTCGATTTTGGCCTAAAAACAGCAGTTTTCAGTTGCCTTACCAACGCCCTAGCTCCTCCGCCGATTGCGCTAGAGAGTTGTTCAAGGGCTCAAACGGATCGGCCAGTCTAGTAGATTGCACTCGAAAAAAATTTTTTGGTTGGGGGTTGCAGATTTTTTGTGAGTGACGTCATAAGTGAAGTAGTTTTGGGGCCATTTTGGCTCATGTTGCTTGGCCTAGGGCCCAACCGCTAAGCCAAAGTGTTTCGCTGAAGTTTTCATTGGAAACTAGGCTCGAGTCCGAGTCTTTAGAGCCTTTGATTGACTTTCTAGCGTTTCTGGTTCAAAAGTTATGATCGAAAATAAACAAATTAATTAATTATCTAATTAGCTAATTAGTCAAATATTTTTACTAGTTCAGACCATAACTTTTGAACCTGAAACCCCAGCAGGTCATCCAAAGTATCAAAAGACTCGGATTGTTGCCTAGTTTCCAATAAAAACTTCAGCGAAATACTACCACCTAACGGTTGGTGCCCAGGTACAGGAAAGTGGGCCAAGGTAGCCAAAAAGTCCTCAACTTATTATGTCACTCACAAAAAAACCGCAACCCCCAAGCAAAAAATTTTTTTTCGAGTGCAGACTAGAAGACTTGTCACGTCTTTTGACGATTCGACCAGGTCCGTAACCCGAACAGGAGTGGAGATATTCCCGCACAAAGCCACGTGCGTTTAGGCTTTTTTTTCTCGAAAATCCCCGAATCCACCCGGGTGTTAATGTGTAATTTGAAATAAGAAAACTGAAGGCAGGCAGAATTCTCATTACAAAGCACACAATTTTTGTCCAGTTACCAAACACTCGTAGAACATAATTTTGAATAAATTTCAGCCACGTAAAGTCAGTGAGAATAATTCAACTGCGGTCTGTTATCAGATGGCAATTTGCTATCTTGCTGTTAGTTGCACAAGTTGACATGACGGAAGAACAAACTAATTTCCTTTTCTGTACTTTCAGCAAAGAAAAAAGCAGTTTTCACTTTGGTATCAAACAGCTTGACCAGTTTTTTTGAAGGTTTGACTTTGGTGACTGTTAACTACTTTGTCTAAACACCAAGATGGTCATAAAGCGAGGTTTTAGTGTATTTTGATGGTGGCTATTTAGAGAGGTTCTACGTATACTTTAAGAGACCGTTTCAGTCCCACAAAACATTCTTAAAAAATACTGAGCTTGACCATTCATTGCCATACCAACATCTGATTTTAACATCAGAAGCTATGTGTCTTATTATTAGCAATGAAGGCATGTGTTACGGGTCCTAACCTGTTTATGTCATGAACCAGGGCTTTTCAACACCTTCCCTACTGTTCAACACCTTCCCCCTATTGGTGTATGAGACACTCACATTTTCAATCCCATGCCAGCAGTTGCCTCCCAGAGTGCGAACTCATGTTTGCACAGTGGGGTGCCAGAGATTGTCTCCAGCGAATGCAAACTCGCATTTGGCAGAGCGAGATGCCAGAAGTTGCTCATTAAGCAAACTCCAATTCACAGACATAACTTTCATCATTAGTTTTCATAGCCAAAGTGGCCAATAAAAGTAACCATAGCCAAAATGTCCAAACTTTTACCGTTGGTAACCTTGGCCAAAAATGGCCAAGAAAAACAAAACATTTCACAATTGGTAACCTTGGCCAAAAATGACCAAGACAAACCAAAACTTTCACCGTTGGTAGCCTTAGCCAAAAATGACCTAGAAAAAAATTTTCACTGTTGGTAACCTTGGCCAAAAATAGCCAAAAAAACAACTTTCACTGTAGGTTACCTTGGCCAAAAACAAACCAAAACTTTCACCATTGCTAACCTTGGCCAAAAAGATCAAGAAAAACTAAACCTTTCACAGTTGGCAAACCACTGAATAGGAGTTATATTTTCAGTGTAGTTTTTGTAATCAAGCTCAACTGAAAGAAAGTATTGTTTTTTAATTTTTCAAAAACGGGTGAAATACACATGAGATTAGTGTTCGTGTAACATACCAACAGCATTAGTACTCCTGGGTAACTTTTCAAGCAATGAACATTGCACAAATGTTTTTATTTGTTTCAACCTGTTGTTTGTGTACACATGAAATTTGGCAACCTTGAAGCAGTTGGTAGGCTACAAATTCAAAAGAAAAAAATGTCACGAAAAGGCAGCTCCGTTGAGACCGTTGGCAGGTTGGAATTTTGAAAGGAACAAAAAACGCAGTAAATGCAGCATAAACCAAGACGTTGATGGATTAAATTTTCCAAGCTAAGAACAATGGACCAATTATTTTAGGTTTCCAACTTGTTGATTATTTGCGCATGAAATTTGACAGAATTGAAGCGGTTGGTAGGCCACAAATCGAAAGAAAAGCTCACAAAAACGCAGGTCAATTGAGACTGTTATTAGGTTTGTTTTTTGTATGTATTGTGAATTGCAATGAACACAATGTAATTGGAAAGAATGTTATATTTAAAACTTTTATGAATATCTGAAGCACCGTGGATTGCATAAGGGAAGGGTATAGACAAATTGGCAAGCTGACGTTTAATCTGCGACAAGCGATAGACTGAAACTTGCGCTCACACGCATCTCAAATCGTGAAGGCCGTTTGCACAATCAGCGATTGAACCTATGGAGCCTTTTGCGGGGCATGAGTTTATCACACAGTGGACTCAATATCAGTGGCTCGAGGAGTGGAAGAAGTCAGGGGCCCCACCTCATTCCCTTCCACCACCCAAAGTGGGAAACCTCGATGTCGACCTTGGGCTCAGCTGCTCAGCGTGGTGTAAACTAAACCACCTCAGAATGCGAGTCAGACACTTCCAGGAATCACAACACCGATTGAAGATGGCACTGGTTCCTTGGTGTCCATGCGGTTCTGGAGAAGCCCAAACCACAGACCATATCATAAGTGGACGTTGTGGCTCTATCTGGATGCCTGGAGCGAATGCAGATCTTGCTTCACCCCACCGGCTCTGTGTGCCTGTTTAGAAGAACATGATCTTGCAGTTTAATCATACGCATGACGACGACACGCGCCTCAGATGATTGTAGTGCGAATTTTTGCACTTAGGCAGCTTTTCAAAGGTGACCTGTGAACGTGTGAAATTTTTGACAACGATTGCTAAAAACCTTCCCCGCAGGAAACATTTAGGAAGCCAATTCACCAACCGGCAGCGAAGGTGTTAAAGGTTTGGCTTCATGGCAATTGCCAAGGAATTTTGAAAGCCCGTAACTTATCAGAGCATATGTGTTGATGTTGTGACATTTCACCTGAAATAATGTACAAACTATAATGTGTAACTGTGTTGCAGTGTCAATAAATCCTTGCAAGCACTTTACATCACGTATGTATCTTGTAACCTACTGCACTGTTATTTCTGTTTTTTTAAGCCACTGTAGATTTGATAGTTTTTTTGCTTAGTTCTGTCTGTTGGCCTTTTTCTTTCCTATGTAAAGTGGAAGCTGGAGTTACAATCCTTTCAATTATATCCAGGGCTGCTTTTGCTGTTCTTTTCCACCCAGATCTGTGTTTTTCAATGCCACCTGGATATCCAGATTTGATTATGAAAAATCCCATGTTTTTTTGTGAAGATATAAATTCACCAATAAATAAATACAATAAATCTAATAATATAAACAGGGTTTTATTAAGGAAAATATTAGGTACCCGGTATGGACCTGTAAGAACCCAATTTCTCTGATTCTAGGGACCCGAATCGGGTCCCTAAAACACCTTAAAAAACCTGATATAAATATATCTTCCAGTTATTACAGTGTTCGCATGTGTTCATCAGGTACAAAAGTATGCATACCAGATTGAAACAAACCATTTTCAATTGGTTTCATGCCTTCATATCAGTAACAATATCAAATGGGTTACATGCTATCCGGTTCAGTTAGTCATGCAGTTGCATGCGATTAGCCTTAGCCAGTGTTTTTCAACCTTTTTGCTGCAGCAGAACCTTCCGCACATGTTTGTGTTGCTCATGGAACCCCATGCAATGATCCAAGTATCTATATTGCTACAACCGCATAGAACTGTGGTTACAGATTTCCTCCCATGCAAATTTGGTCTGTTTTGGCGAAACATCTGGCAACCACTCACGAAACCCTGAGATTCCATGGAACCCCGGTTGAAAAACACTGACCAAAGCTGTGCAGTTGCGCATAGAACAAACAATTAGGTAGATAAATTACGAACTATTGAAAGATTTGCGTGTGGGTGGACGATGTATTAGGTTATGGTTTCAGATGCCAATTGAAGAAATTGATAAAACTGGATTTAATACCAATTGATGACATTATCTTGATTGCTCTATGCATGCAAACTTGAAGGAGTTCTTGCCAACTTCAGTATTTTAGATTTTGCTGCTCAAGATATCACAGAATATCATGGTTCAATAGCAAATGTGACCCTACATTTTTCTCATCTTGTGCTTGAAGTTTAGCTGGATGTTTTGGATGATGGATAGAGGCATTTCGGAAGTTAAATATTTCTCCTTGTCTACCAGATCTATTCCTGAGTTCGAGTATTCTCTGCACAATATGAAAGATGGCTTAGATATCTCATTTTGGAATACTTCCTGATTTTTTGTGACCAAACACACTTTTGCCACACCCTTCTATATCTGTAGGAACAATATTTTCACTTGTTAATCATATTAAAACAAACTGAAGTTACCAGTTTAAACCATCAGATATCACTCTCACTCTATGCATGCAACAGTGCTTCCATGCGAAGAATCAACCAATCACATGCCTAGGAAGTGAGTGGTGTCACCACCAGTATACGTTTTGTAATTTTGTGGCCCAGTACCAATTGATCCAGGGGTTGGGGACCACTGATTTGAAGTGACCTCACATTGGTTGCCTAATCTTACATGGAATTTACATGTATGACTAAAAACACATCCAACAAGACAACATGAAGTTGAAAATTATAGGCCAACCCAAAAAGAAAAGAACATGTAATTATTTTAGTACCCATGGGACAGTAATTGTTTCATCATGACAATATGAAACAAATCAATAACAAAAAAAATATCAAAATGGCAAAACAATACAAAGAGAAACCCCAAAAAAGTCAAATAATATTCCTTTACATAACACAGATGATGGTAGGCCAGAAACATGTGAAGAGTTAAGTGATATACAGATTTGTCATGTGTATAGAGAGAAGTGAGTGACAATGAAGGTTATAAAGCAGAAAGCCATGCAACAACCATGACATTATGAAACAATTGCACATAGCACAGGCTAAAAGCAATGTTTATCAACACAGACCATGAAGAAGCAACACAGTTTCCCATGGAACATGATGGAGTACCACAGTTGCATATATGTCCTGCAAGGCACACATATTCAAACGTGGTTGAAGAGACAGGGGAGGAGATCATAACACGCAGTGATCATTAATTACTTCATCATTCTGTAATTAATTCTCCATTCACTTTTTTTACTTGTTGTATAATTTGTTGTACGCTTGCAGTTTACCAACCTGTCTATCATGTGCTTGCAAACTTTTGTTAATTGTTGGTCATTTGTTTGCCATCTTCTGTTAGCTGTTTATCATGAAATGGTTCGCTCAATATGACACAACAAAAAGTATATTCAGGCCCCGGCCTGCCACTCATCATCATTAAAAAATATAAACATTTAGTGATAGATTCCAGATATAGCAACATATTACAAAAGGTTTAACAATAAATATTTAATCCAGTAAGCTGCAGGGTGCATGAAAAACAGTACATATGGTTAATATATCAATTGTGGAAACATTCATTCATGGTGCCATGACAGGTATCCACGATGCATGGCTGTCTTTTTGATTGCATGCATGACCGTTATATATATATATCTGCCAAATGCACTCAGCAGAACCTTGCCCTTTACTGATAGATTTGACATCTCAAACGTCATCATGAAAAACATCACAGAAAACTATTCGTGTTCCTTGCAAGTTCAACAACCATGCCCATATCACTGAAAAATGGCTAATTTCCCATTGTAGAACTTGTATTTGTAGATACTGTACATTGTTAATATTTGCTTTAGGTCAGGGGTCACCAAACTTTTTGAAACCAAGAGCTACTTCATAGTAACTGATTAAGGCAAAGAGCTACCAGTTTGATATACAGTTTTGAAATAGCCAATTTGCTCAAAAATTGTTGGAGTAAAATACGTTAAGTGTGATTTAAACAAAATAGCAACCAAACAATTAGATGCATCTTGCTGGGAAGTACCGCTATTTGAGCTATTTCTGAACAAACCGACGGGCAACTCATGTGGTCCTTCAGGGCAACCTGGTGCCCACGGGCACCGTGTTGGTTTAGGTTCATTGCTGGTGTTCTTTCAGGTTTCAATTTAATGTTTTATTCTGAAGACAAGTCAAGTATTAGGCTAGAATTGTTACTGGTAGGGCAGCTTAAAGTAATTGAGGTAGTATATATGTGGCGCAATTGTTGCACTGCAGAGATGCAAAATGCAGTTGCACACTCATGCCATGCAAACGTTTATTTTTTCTTATATTTTATACTTTATGCATAGCAATGCTGTATGGCAAAGCTTATATGTAAGCACTTTTAAAAAATTCGGTGTGCTACTGACATTCACAGAAAAATTTACATCCCTGTGCTACAGCTATTTTTTTGTGGTACATGTTATGCAACTATCAGGCTATTGTTCTTCTGCATACGGGTGTTTAATTTTCTTGTTTATTGGCTTGAAACCTGTTTGTAATTTCATTTTTTCTACCAGATTGGTTGGGAAAAGCAAATTTCTGTTGGAGAGTCTCCTGGTTTCCTACATGCTTGGTGGTGGTAAGTAGGTTCTCTTTCCAATGTTATGTCAGTATTATGGTGTTGTCTTACCTAACATTTAAACAGTGTCTAGAAATGACACTTTTTCTAGTCTAGGACAAGGTACTTATTTTTTGTCAGTGCTTTTGTTATGGTAAATTGGCAAAGTTTTACAAGATCTAGATTCCAGAACAGTCCTGATACCCACTGTCTGGGTAACTGTGTTTTTTAAGCTAGTCACAGCAGGGTGCTAGATGGCATTTTACCTTATTTTGCTGACATATCGTTACAAATGTTTGAAACACTAGTTCACATCAAATAGTTTATAAATGCTGTGTGCTTCCTTTGAGACTCACGTTTTAAGTGGCATGAGATTTTGTTTGCTAACACTTGCTTCACTTATTTGCTTTGTGACACTTCCCAAGTGGAACTTTTTCTTTACCAGATTGAGCTAATATTTGCGGTTGGCTGTGTATGCACGATCTGCTAATGTCCAGTTGTTCAATCATTCGTTTCTTGACTGCTATGATAGTAACGTTCTTTTTTGACTCTGAATTTATCTCTTTGCTTATTTGCAGTGGCAAAAACGAGTGGTTTAGTATTATCCGACCTTCGATAATTAGCAGGACCAAACACCTGTCAAGAAATTATTCACATCTACATATAGCACCGAGTTGGTTGAAGAAGTTGCTCTTTTCAAGCTTGAATTGCGAGTAGCAGAGCATTAGTTTTTTTGTTTTTTTCTGCTGGGCAAATTGTTTTTGTACAAGCTCAGCTGTCAACTCTTCTTTAGCAGTATTCTACGACTAGCAATATGCAGCACAAAGCTTGCTTTTTTGGCCGTGCCTGTGGCGGTGGCCTGACACCCGTGGTTAAGGAGAAAATAATGTCTTGTCAACCAACGTTCTAAAAATGGAACTCAAAGATGATGTCCTTGATCAAAATATAGAAAAATATTGCCTGGTGCCCCATTTATAGAACATAATAATTTACGCACAGCACGTTGTGCTTCTTTGCATTAAAGCGTCGTTGTTTCGCTTCAGACCAACATCGCATGGAGTGTTCAGCTAACGATTTAAAAATTGTTAGTCAAGCGATGTTTTATCGTGTTTGCTTCATGATGAGATGCATTTTGAATTACTGTGTCATTTTCGATTATGGATGAGACGTAACTGCATTGACATCAATGATAGTGCATTGCTTTAGAAAGTTGATTTGTGAATTTTCGTACGTAAGGGCTTCCAAGTCCGAAGTTATACAGACAGTTCGACTGCGTGATTACGCAATCAGTTGATAACTAAGTTACTTGTAAATATCGATGCAATGACAAGCTACCTCTAGGTTTCAAGGTTTTGGTTACATTTATACTGTCTGACGGGACAGCGTATGCGTGAAAAGACTGCACGACTGAACCACGACATGAAAGGTGGGACAACAGACCCATGTGTACGCGCCTCTGCGCTCTCCCGAAAAATCTGCCCGGTGTGGTTGTGTCGAGAATGACTGAGTCATACACGGTCGGGCTGTGTGGCCTGCAGTGCATCCGTGGCGATTCTTAGTTAAGCGCAGCCGCGAGCAGATGCCGGAATGTGATCGCCGCCGCAGCGTCCCTCACGACCTCACTAACCGTAAGCGAGAACAGCCCGCTTTTTTCTTTCGCGGTCGATGTTCTTTTGTTTCTTTTATTTCGTTACTTTCACCGAGTTGCGTGTTGCGGTCTTTGGTCTCTCGCTAGTCTCCTTTTTGTGACTGGCGCATTGCCACAAGCCGTACGGTTTGGCGTCTTCTGGTTTGAAATTATCGAACGCTTTCTGCCAGCAGTTCAGATATACACTGCCACGATTGATTTCTGACGCTTTTCTACTGTTTCAAATACGGAACTATTGCCGTAAGTCTTAAATCGGCGGATGTTTTCCCAGCGGTTGCACAAACGAGTAATTCCACGAACTTGACCGTAGGAAACTGCAATATTGTGTCATACGTTACTGCTGATGGTTACTACTCTAATTTGCCTCACTCGTTGAGTACCAAACGTGTGTCATTTAGCCTGCAGTCGTTGACCGTTTTTCGTAAATGGTACTAATTATATATGTCACTTCCATTAGTGACAAACTACACAAAACTCACATTAGGCGCATGTTGCTCTAGTTCATACTAGCGGATGTTTTTCGCCGTGTTTGTGAAAAAGAATACGTTAAGAGACTGTTCAATGCAAAACAGCGCAACTCCAATTGCACGAGGTAGTGCATCAGCTCCGTTAAATGTCAGTCCCAAGCCTGCTAGTTTTGTTTGGCCAACCGTTGTATAGCGTGCTTCGTGCTAACATGTGAACGTTTGGAGCAGTCAGCGCACCAGCAGACCTGCATTGTGTTTGACTGGCTTGGTTCGCGCTTGTGGTGATGCGACTGAGACGTTTGCCGCAGTTAATATTGTGCCTGCTTAGAGACCTTCAAGCGCCAGCGAAATGTTTTGTTTATCTCGTTGCAAATAGCTATTGATAAAACAACTCTTCTTGCGTACTCTCAGTCGAGCCTACTGCTCAATGACACATGTGCACTGAAACATTCGTAAAAAAATTGATAATCGATTCAACACCTTCACCTTTGTGGAGACAAGTTACTTGAATACAGATATTATGTGCATTGTGCAAGTTTGAATCATCACAAAAAGATGAAAGCAGATGCCTCCAAAGCTTACAGCAAACCCATAGCTTTTGATGAAACATCCCTATTCATTTATTATTTCCTTTGAAATAAGTTGATTCTGCAAAGAATCGAATTAATGGTCTGCGTATTTTGAATTTCTTTGTCTTTTGTTAGAATGCCAAGCTTTTTCACTTCGATGCTGTGCTTCTTTGAATAGTAATCCAGGTTACTCTTTTTGATAGTTTAGTTACTTAAAAATAATGCTTTATGTGAACGCCACCAAATAGGCATTCTGAAAATCTCTCTTCCAGAAAATCGCACGAATAGTTCGAACTTATCGATGTCTGACTGGCTGTGTTCCTGTCTAGGCTGCGCAGCTACGGTTAATTTCACATTCTGGTTGTTTTCTGCAGCGTCTTTTGGGATCTCTACTGCGCTTCTCCTGAAAGGCGTGACACATGTGAACACAGCTCGGAAGCTAAAGCTTTTCACGATTATGTAAGTTATCGTCAATTTTTCTCACAACTCGATTCGCACTTTTTTAGTGTAATACTAGTGTTTATTCATTTCATCCTCCAAATTTTTTTTACCACTACTTTTCCTCGATTAAAGTCGTGCATGGCTTGTGCAGATATTTGACAATTGCACGAGAGTCAATCTTGAGCTCGTGATCAATTTTTAGGTAGTTCTGAATCTTCTTTTGAACTTGGTGTAAATCGTTTACAGATCGAACACTTTTATGTACTTTTGAGCAAGCGAGAGCTTGGCTATCGAACGGTTCGAAGTGGCAATACGCGTGATAGGTGCAGGTCATTTAGAGAGCTGGTTAGCGTTGTTTTTCTTACATTTCTCAGAACTTACTAAACTTCAAACCATTCCATGTCATCAATTACGAGATCATAGTTAATAGAATACTCGGGTGTTTGGCAAAAGGCTGTCTTTTTGTGATTAGGCATGTTGGTTTCACACTTACGGCTGTGCGGAAACTGAACGCCAATCTCAAAGTACTGTACTGAAATTAGTAAATATGTTCCTGTGCCATGGTGGATATTAAGGGAGGCGAACCAGGCAGTCGCCTCAGACCCCCGTTTTTCAAAGATGCCGTAGGTCCCCCTTTGAGAGTTTCGCTCTTAGTTTTTGTAATGTCTTGTTAAAAAGCTTATGAACCACTCTAGAGCCGCATTTAATAAGCTCTGAAGCAAGTCATGTTTTTACAATAAAGCAAAATTTTTGTAAAAATGCGCCAAAGGAGCCCCTGAACAACTTTATGTGTAGACAAAGAACAATTTAAAATCACGTGACTTCAGACAGTTTACAGTGTGAAATGGTCTTTCATGCAGAAGCAAGTCCCCAGACAAAATGAAAAATTTTACTTGTTTTCAGCGAATAAAGTTTCTCTAGAGCATATGCAAATACAGAGGCTCGTTTAAAGCACACATTGTCTCTAAAGGCGGTGTTTTGGGAGCCCTTTCCGAGAGTTTGCCTCAGACCCCTAAATTCTAATACCCACCCGCAGGCCAGGGGCCCCCTTTTGAAGACCACATTGTCTGTAAAACGGCCATGCTTTGGGGTCCCCTTTCTGAGAGTTGCTTGCTTCGGGCCCCTAAATTCTAAGATCCACCCCTGTCCTGTGCGTATAAAATTACAAAAAAGGGGAACTGTCTCATTTTTGCCAAATCTGGTGCAATTTTGTAGTTGAGTGCATGAAGTCAACGTAATTATAACCATACTTACGCAAGGTTTGCGTAGTAGTGCCATCAATTTTTTATTGAAGCTTGCAAACGAGATTCCCTTTTCATTTTGAAATGCATGAGCAGGTCTAAAAAGACGGACATCTACAGATGAATTTATTGAAGTCTTCCCGAATACGAAAGACTAGTTTCATCTGTTGATGTTAATGGACTATAAGTAAATACACTTAATGTAGCCATGTCTACATGCAAACTGATTGCTGTGCTTCCGATCTGTTCACCCAGTAATGCTTGTCTGCTTCGATTTGTCCCCTGTTGAAAATGTCCATGCATCATGCAGTTGCTTCAGCGATTGCATTCTTCTTTTGTCTTCATGTATTTCACGTTTGCAAGAACATGATCCCAAGTCTTTTTTTTTCGGTTGCGCACTTTTTTTGTTACGGCACCATTTCTTACAGAGTGCGGCGACAGCTTCTCCTCTGAACTCCATTCCCCCGCCGGACGGGATGAATCAAGCTGGCCTTCCTCCAGGCTATTTTCCTGTGAGTGTTTACCTGAGTATAACAGTGAATTCGGTAAGATTGAACCGTACCGTGTTTGGTTTTGAAAAAGGAACCTTTATGATGCATTTTCGTAGCATTTTATAGATTAAGACGTTTCTCTTAAATTTTTGCCCCAGTTCTGAACTATAAGACCTGGATAGCAATCTTGGTGCTCCAGTAAAACCGTTTTCAGTTGCATTATAGGTTGATTTCAGTTGAAGCCAAATTTTCAAGATGACTTTCATTGACGCATTTCCAATGTTACCTTCTTTGAACTAATGTACAGAGAACATATTGTTGATATATACCTTCTGCGGTCGCGTGCAGCGTTTCTATGGCAAGTGTTGTGCCGGGTGGGAGAAACTTTCGACTGAAACGTCTGAGTTTTATGTGCCGTCTCAAAAATGTATGGCAGCTGCGAGTAACTTGGTATGGGTAGTAGGTGTACTTCTGTTATATCTGATAAAGATATTTGCTTTTTTTACACACCAAGTAGGGATAAACGAAAATTGATGAATGTGTTTGTGTCCCTATCAACTTAATACATAACGAAATTATGTTTCAAAGCGATGTCCCCTCTGCCACCTTGACCCTCACTGAGATGAGCATTCGCTTGGAACAGGTTAATGGCGCAAAAGGCTTGCAGATGAGGATCGGGCTGTCACGTGTAATGTCGAGTCTTGTCAAAGAACAAATTATTTGACCAATTTCGGTTTCTTCTGCAGTTTCTAGCAATTGCGAAATAATGAATTTAAAGTTGAATCTTTGGAACCTGCTTTTCAATCTGTGCCTGTAGTGGAATAATTGCTGTGGTGGGAATGTGGCGTTAGCGGTTTTTAGTACTGCAATAAACTTCTGGTCCTTCGCTGTTCGCTTCCTCTCACTCGAGAAAGTAGCAGGCTGCCAAATGTTCGAAATTAACGTTGGGGCTGTGAAATGCAAGCAGTCAGACATTTGGTTTGTTTTATTGAAATTGAAAAGAGGCTGCGCTTTTTTATTTCGATTAAATTGTATCAAAGGATTAGCAGTTTAAATTTTGGCGATAGACGGAATGTCGAAACATGCAGCAGGTGGAGCGGCGTTTTATGCGCTATAGGTACCGCAGTGAATGCGCTCCCATAACAATGGCAAGCTGTGTATGGGTGCGGTTTCGTTGCACGGACTGGAATTCGAGTATGTCGTTGCGACCAGAATCTGAAACCAGTTCGGTTTCGGCTCCCTGTAGAAATAACGTGTTTTTAGACCTCGTTTACGTTGCACCGACGCGATCCGACAAAAAACTGACTTCGTTTCACATAAACATCACGTAAGGTGTTTGTACGATTACGGACCTATTCCTAAGCGGGGATCAAGCAGAGCCTAACTGGAACAGAACTTCATTTAAATATCACCGGTTACTGGTTTTGTGCTTTCCGGTTCATATGAAGCCATCGACTTAATACTACTCGCAATTCACATTACAGCTTGTGAACATAGATATATTCAGAATGGACACGGTGACAAAAACAGCTTAAAGTTGCTGGACTAGATGAACGTGGCTCAAGCATTTTTTGAAGTGCTAGTGACCCCACGAAGTTTTTGTACGTAGGGAGATAGCTGACTCGCTTATTCGCTGGCTATGTTTGAAATAAATGGAGATCAGAATAATAAACAGCAAAATGTAGTAGGCTAAAACGTCATTTGTCCCAGCTGCGATAAAATTTTTTCACTGGACCACGCAAAGGCTATTATCCGATCTTTGTTAATTTTGCTACAATGTTGCCAGCCCCCACAGTAAACTTCTGTGTGCATCGCAGTCGAAAGGTCATCTCTACCTTAATTAACACCGAATTTAAGGATCCGCCATTCTCAGACAATCACCCGGTTTAATTTCGACCAATTCATCTAAAAGTTTTGAACGAAATTTTGTTCAGTTTATGAGAACAATTATCGCAGACTTTAGAAGGATGTCCGTGACAAAGCATAAAAAATTAGTCCGAAAAGAAAGAAAATAATACAATGGAACCTGTGCGAAAATCATGTTATGTAAATAATTTAATTTAATTGATTGTTCGTAAACTTCCTTAATACATTTTTTGTTTGAACTTTACGAAGTACAGTATTTTGAAAGAAATAATTTTATCAAATCTTGCTGGAACTTGAAAGAAATAATTTTGTCAAATCTTGCTGGAACTAGGTTTTGTGTAATGTAGATTAATACTACAAATAATGAAGTTGGCCCTCTCCGAAGTATTGTTATTTACAGCTGAAACGATGAATATCTCCAGGGCCCGCTTAACAATCTAATGGAAGCGCCGTAAATGTGAACAGTTACTCTAGTTGATGCAACTGCGTGATTTTCCAAACATTTTAACATAAAGCAATGCACGTACTGCAAAACTTCGTCACTAAAACGCAAAATAAACACGAAAATGCAAAGACTAAACACTTTCACACTTTTTCTCTTAATTCTATGCTTGTTGTTGAATAATTGTCATGAAATCTAAACATCGTGAGTTTTGCAAAAAAATAACAAGCTTGTTTCTTATATATTTATGATGGAGCACTTAAAATATACTTTACAGCATCCGTTAGTTTTTTATGTGATCTGCGCCACCATGTTTATCTGAGTTCAAAACGGCTGTTTTGCAATTAACGTAAGATTGTGATTTATCAGGACAAATCATAAACGTTTTACCTCTTAAACTGTTTCTTCGATCCCAGTGGGTTGAAAGGGGTTTAGTTTCCGATAACCAAAACGTTGGCGAAACGGTACCCGCTTTTTGCTAACGGTTCCACACCCTATTCTTACCGGCCCTGGGTCGCTGGAAGCACGACGCGAATCGCCGCTGACGTCATGGTGAAAGATTCTACTAGTACCAGTCGCAGTCGGTGTCAGATAAATTGGTCAGAAATTCAAACTGCTTCAGTTGTTGGGCAGTATGGTACTAAGTTCCTGAGATAAAAAGTCAAAACTTCTAACCTGAACTGTTTACGTGCTGTGATAATAGTTCCCTGCATATCTCCACCAAAAGAAATTTGTCATTTTAGTTTTGCGCGTTTGCATCAAACTATATCCAGGGCATATTGCTTGAGATGTTTCGAACTTCGAGACAAATTTCATTAAGTCAATCTTGGGATTTTTACATTTTAGCCCGATAAATTAGTAATTTTGACAAAACGTTTTTGCCGCATAGGTTTTATCTTATTTAATGCTGTTTAAAAAACTAACAACAGTTTTCGTCAGAAAATTAACTTCCGCTGGTGAGTTTTGATGCTGTCTGCGTAAGCCCCGTATCAAATCTCTTTTATCGTTTCTTTAATTGCAGTAAATTTACCATCTTATCATCAAGCTTTTAAGAGTCATTCACTCAAAAAGACTTAAACTATAGAACCAGTAGAAACATGCGCAAGTCACGAGAAACAGCTTGACTTTATCAGGGTCTTTTTTACAGATCCAGTCGACTATTCAGCGCAAGTTTAAACAGTTGTCCACTCCGTTTTCCCTGTTTGCGAAATCAATACTCTTGTTATAAAACACGCAAAACCAAACTGTCTGTTAATATTAATAGACCACTGACTAGTCGAGTAATCAGAACAATAACTGAGGTTTGCAACTATACGGTGTATACTGTATGTGTGACGTTTGGTGCTGCAGTGGCAGTGGTTTTATGAAGCAGAATCAAAGCAATGGAACAAGTCCAAGGCCAGGGTCGAAAATTGACCAGGATTTTTTGTAATTTGTAATAAATGTTTTTTATGTTTTGGCTAAGATTTATGAAAACGAGTTTGGATGCTAAACTACGAATGGCTTCCGTAAAATCTCATTTAAAGGAAGTTTTGATCGCTTCACCGTTTCTTGCAACTTCAGCGGCTTCTGCTGCTTTTTTCCAAGAAGACCTGTCAACACTAACTAAGTCGCACTGCTCCCCTGTTTTTAGAAGTTTGAAGGAAAGTAACAATTTAGACGGCAGTTACAGCGCGGTCATCGCTGTTTCATTGTACTTCGACTAATAGCATTAACATCACGCATTAGATGGATCATCATTACGTCAAAAAGAACGGTAGAATATTGCAATTTTGACAGTGGTATATATGATGTGTGACATTTTCATTACGACAGCAATCGTAATTTAAATGAGAAGGAACAAAAACGTTATCAACATCGACTGGAATGGTATTTACCTGCTTTTGAAATTTGCAACTTGGAAAGGTTGTCGGTGTGTAAAGCATGACTGTAAATCTTTCATATGCTCTCTGCCGCCCCCATAAAGCGCTTCGCGTCGCAAAAGGCAGACCGGAAAAAGTAAGATTTATTTGCTGGCATTGCGTGCCTTGCTACATATTCGCGTCATTGTTCTGCAGTTGCACTGCACTTGCACCGCCAAATTTTCTGATATGAATCTGGTCTCGCTGGATATTAGTCATTGCTAGTTTTTGCGTCGTCTAAGTTGTAGTGTAGACTGTAGAAGTCCTCTGTGCTAACGACGTACTTTTGAAATGGACTGCATTGGGAACGGAATTGTTGCTGTATTTGTGTAAATACCATGAATTGAATTAATTTTTCGCAATACTTACTCCCCAAAACTTTTTTCAGCCGGGAACCGCGGCATCACCCTCCCCTCATCACAATCCTGCAAATCCCATGATGAGGCAACAGGTGAGTAAAAAAAATCGTTGCGGTGGAGTGTTAATGTGTTTGTCCTGCAATTACATTTGGAAGAAAGAGCATAGGTGCTAATGTTATAGCTCCACCGTACCGAGAGTAATCCTGTATAAATTGCCGTACGACCTTCCTATTTTATGAATCTTTAAAGGTTCTAACAAACCCAAATGACGTTCTTATCCCCGTGGCTGTGCCGAGTGCGTCTAAGCAGCAATGCAGCAAAATTTATTGCTAGGCACCCTGCTAATAACTTGTTATCAGAGTTGCTCGAAAGTACTTTTAAAGTGTGTTTTAGATCCACATCTTTTTGAACTGTTACGTAGTCTTTAAACAACGTTTTTTATACGTTTACGGGAATGGACAATACCCTGATACAGTGGTTGTTGCGCGTTTCGTGTATTGAAAGATTTAGCAAGCTGCCTCTGTGACAGCATTAAACTACTTTCGTATTTCAACCGTGTCATCTTACTGCCCTGGCAGGCCATGCTTAGAAAGCAAAAGCTTTGTTGACAGGATGCCAAGTTCGAAGCGAGGTTGGTAAGGAATTTTAAAAATCTTGCTTCGGGACGTAGCATGGAAAGTCAACAGTAATACTCCAGATCTGCCATGTAGTTCCCATGATGTATGAAACATCCGTTTTAGTCTCCATACGACTTTACGACAATCGTTTTCACGTACGGCGCAAAAACACCCAGAATATTTATTAAATTGAAGCACAGGCGTTTGCAAGTATTTCTTGTTCTGCGATGAAAACAAGACCGGTCCCTCATTTATGTCTGCCTGAAACTTGAGAGTAGTGTTAAATTTGATGTGTACAATGCATTTGCTTCCGTGTTTATTTAAGCTATTGACTGCTGGTTACCTGTAACTAAAGCTTTGATATCTTTTTTCCAGCCGTTCATGTCCCCACGGTATCATCATCCTGGTGGTCCCCGACCTGGAATGCAAGTAAGAGAATAAGTAATTGTTGGAGAACCCAAATTAACCATTTTTATCAATACGAGCCGAAATCACTTTAATTAGTTGTGGAAATGCAGCGAACTATTGGAATAATAACATGTGATACAGAGTGCAATTCTGTTGGAGTTCTGCAATAAAATCTTTTTGTATTAGATTTTTAGATTATGGTGCGCCCAAGTTCAACATTAAATATAATATAATGTGATGTGAACAAACGTTAAGAATTGTTAACGAATGCTGTTTTCTTTGTGGATTGGGTTATTATCATGCATAGGCGTAGCCAGGGGACCATATCCCCTTACATTTTTTATATATCTAGTAATTTTGTGCTTTAAGAGGCGGTATTCCAAACAACATACTGTTGTTCGCCTGAAATCAAATATTTTTCTCCCCCCAGAATTTTGGGCTGGATACGCCACTGTTATCATACCCTTTAATTGTGACTTCGGTTAACATATTGGATAAAATAGAATTGCGTGTTCGTTTTTTTCGCTGAATCTTTCAACACGTTAAAAGAACTAGGCAGGCTGATCAAAATCAACAAAAATGGAACTGCCACGGAACATCAGGCGATGGCACTGGGTACGACGAATCATCTTCAGTTATCTCAAGTGCACAGATTTTGCCACTGTAGTTTTTGTCAAATTCTGTCCCAATCTAAACTGAATTTAAGTGAGGAGTGGTTCTACGTTCTGTGTTTTTGTGTAAACTTCATAAAGTGGACCTCGGTCGCCAGCAAGTGATCAATCAAAAACTCCAGCTTTGTCAGATGAAAGAAGACGTTGGCCAACCAGTGCTGGTATATTGGGATCGGTGGCGATTTCAAACCGGAAGTTGTGGAATTGAGCCAAAGCTTAAAGCATAGCGATGCGGCATTTTCATCGAACTAAGTTTCTTTTGAAAAACTGCTTCGTTTTCTAAACACTTCGCTACTGCCAAACTTCCGAAGATTTATTATTCCTTATGTTTTTGTTTTGCGTTTGCGTTAGCATCGAGAATCAACCGTAACAATGCTATGACTAGTGTGCGTGTATTTCTTGTGAAGGGTCCAACACACCAGTCGATGCTTTCTGGGATGGAGCATTCGCGTCAGGGTAAGATTGTTGGCTAGTTTTCCAGAAGCTATTTGCTGCCATTTTTCTCCGTCTGTAAGTAGTCAAATGTGAAGCGTGTCGTTTGTTCATGTCGACGAACGAAGAAAATATTCGACCGCATGTTTGTGCTTACGTTTCGTTCAGGGCTGGGTATTAAACAAAACCGCTTTTGCGGCCACACTTTGCAAAAATCCGTTGCGGGACCCACAACGAAGCTGCACCGTCGCAAGGTCTTATTCATCTGTCAACGGAGCATGTGCTATAATTAAAAACTTTCCTTACTCGCTAATCCTCGTTCGTAAATTACACAGCCTTGTGTTCGTCCAGCTTTTGCCTTTTCTCTGCCAACAACAACACTACCTGGCGCTATAACGCCACTAACCGACGATCATTACAATGACGTCAACAGCTGTCAGAGTGCGCCCTTGTGTAAGGTTCTTTGTGAAAACTCCGTGCTCATCACAAGCGAAATGATGAAGGGTCTACTTCATAGTACAAATGTGCATCGCTAAAGTCACTACCTGCTTGCAACGTTGAACTTCCCCATCCTGTTTTTTACCTTAGATACTGACATAACATAACGGATAAATATTTTTCTTTTGAAGCTTTCGAGCGCCTAATGGCAATTTGCTCGCCAGTAAACTCCCTCCAGAACATCTTACTACACGTGGTCAAGTAGCTTTCCCAAAGTGCTGGCAAAAACGGGAAACAAAGTGGAACTACTTTTATTTTGATTTCGAGAGTGGGGTTCCTATGAGTAGTTCATTAATTCGCACTGATTTTTCTTGCGCACATGACGAGTAGTTGTAACAAATTTTGTGGCACACTTTTTACCTTTATAATAATTTCGCTTTTCGATCGCCAATCACCATATACAGTATATATAAAGATAGGCTTTTCAATTCCTGTGATTATGCCATCTCGCTCAGTTCAGCTCTTGGTTCAGATATCGTCAATATCTCCTTTCTTAACGCCATTATTTATGGCTTCATTAACTTCTTCAGACTCGTCTGCTGCAACGTTTACTCCGCAAATATCTCGCACTACGTCGCTTAATTTTGCTCATCAATAGTTCAGCTTTCAAAATATACCCTGAAAGGGTCTTCACTGTAATACTTATTAACTGCGGTCGGAAAGCCCGCTTCAAATTGACAGACTACATCCGGTGGCGTACGCAGAAAATTTCCGAGGGGTGGGCCAAGTTTCGTCACATCGTGTGTCGTCACAATCTTGTGACGTCAGACATCAACTTTAGGGGAAATGCCGAAGGCAAGACCATTCTGGGGGGTCCGGGGGCATGCCCCCGGGAAAATTTTACAAAATTACACCTAAAAATACGCATTTTTGTGCATTCTGGAAGCAAGTTTTAGACAATACTGTTTTTGAATTTTTTTATTTTTAGGGTCTGAGGGGGTGGCCATGGCACAGTGGCCTCCCCTCTCCGTACGCTAATGACTGCATCACATTTAGAATTCTCAGAACAGTCAGTGCGGGTCCTCTTGGCATATGAAATTTTGTTCTATGCGCTCGTCGAAGCGTTTTTATTTGTTGGCATGCTGGGATAAAGAGAATTCACTGTGTAAGATGCTACGGAATATTTTTGTGAAAATGCACCGTGTGTGCTTTAAAACCAACCACTCGAAATATGATGAAAAACATTATTCTAATAAATTACTGTGTACACATTGAGGAAAAAGTTTTTCTGGGCTGTGAGCGGTGTCAAAAGTCTGACAAACTTGCAACCATTGTTGCATTGCGTAAAGTGTCGTCAATTACCATTTTCTGATTTTTCTCCACGATTTTCGTTTGATGCCCCTCACAATGTAGCAGCGGCTGGAGCTTTCCTAAGTTTAAGAAATCCTAGTGCACATCTCACGACTAAGTTTTCAGAGAAGGTTGGTCAGAAACCAATCTTGTCCTATGGTTTCTTCATGGAAACTTAAAGTTCCATTTCATCCTGGCACTGGTCAGGTGTTCACCTGCCTTTTCGTGTTGATGCGAACAGAACGCCGCATTGCATCAAACAGCTATCTTATTGTTTGGTGCAATGGCCAACTGACGATCTTTGGTTGGTTATGCTTAGCTGTTGCTGAAGCCGAACCCGAATTTTTATCAAGATGTTAAAGAAGCCCATGTTTTTCTTCTTGCTGAAAGGGTGTAAAGCTTTATTGTTTTGTGAAATTGCTGGTTAATGTCGCATTACGAATAAATTGTTGTCTTTTGGGCGACCAATTCTTGCTCTCGACTCATGCATAGCTGTTTAGTCGAAAGCTATGCGCAGATGACATGCAGTGAAACTTCAAATTAAGCCGGACATCCGCAAGTGCAGAAAAATGTTTAGAGTTTTTGCTTCAAAGATTTATTAGACCGGCAAAAATTGACCCATCAACACATGTCTGCTTTTTCGGCCCATTAATAGCCAGCCACTCGTAGCCCTTAACGTTGATGTTTAACATGTAGTTTCTGGTCGGATAAAGTTAATGCCCCTGTAAATGATCGTTGTTTGTGATAACTGGCGGCTGAGTAGTGTATTAATGGCCCCAAAAACGTTGCCGTCCGAAATTTCATGAATAATTAAAATTACTTCTCGTAAGCATTCACAGTCCACCTTCGTTTCGTTTACGGAATTTTGCATCGCACAGAGCCCGGTGGGGCTGAAGCTGCATGTACACAAGGGTTTAGCGAGATGTATTGGGCTCAAGCTTTGCGTATGTCACTATCCGCAAGTATTAGACCTGCCTTAGCCTAAGCGTAAGCTCATTTTTAATGATGCAACAAAGGCTAACGCTAGGTTCGTCCCGCTAAGTGTCAAGACCAATTACAGTATGTCTGAGCGGGGCTTGAACACTGGTAGAAGAATTTTTTATCTCCCCCTCAGTCTGCGTCAGTTTCAGCTTCTCTTATTCATGGAAATTTTGGACTCAAATGGAACCGCTTGACCTCGCTCAGTTCAACCTAAATTTTTTCGTGAATTCACATGATTCGAGGTTCGTGGGGGTTGTGGTAGTAATCGTTAGGTAGTGTTCAATTTTTTTACTTTATCTATTTTTATGACAAAATTTAGTGAAAGATTGGTGAGAAAACGCTACAAAATTTTGTTTGTTCTATTTCGGATACCCCAGTTCAACAGATTGATAAACAAAATCTCACGCTCCTTTTCCCAATGATTAAAAAACCATTGCCAGCCGATGTCGCATCACAGGTTATAAAACAGATTAAGTTGCAGTACACAGATTGTTTGAGGCTGGCACAAAAATGGGTGTGTAATGCAGAGGAAAGGGTGTTAGACTTCCAATTACAGACAACAACCGAAACAACCATTTTTGAAGGAAGGAGGTGGTTTAGACTTACAAGGTTATTGTGGCAAGATTTCTGTTTTTTTGGGCGTAGTTCATACTGTAGCACGATTTGTCTCACTGTGCTGAGTTACGACAAAATTTTTTAGATTGGCCTAGAAGTGCGATAAACTACGCTGCGAAATACCCGGGACAGTGAGGATTCGTGCTTAACTGCGATGTATTCGCGGTATATAACGATCTTGCCTGCAAACGCCAATTGTACCTGGAGTGCCATTGTTAACGTCCCAGCTTTTCCCCCTTGTTTCCTGAACCTTGACTGATGGTAGTTCTTATCTGATTGCAACTTGTACATCATTCCCTCGATGTGTTCGGCTCGGGTGAGCAACCTGAAAAGACAAGACATTTTTTTGAGTGAAGTGTGTTTAACCTGATGCGCAAACCGCACGAGAAACGCAACGAAGTTCAACTACACGGGATTAGTGACAAAATCTCTGGATAGCCCATGATGCGGTTGAGCTTAAAAGGTATCAACCGGGCGTCCGTTCAAATTATAATCACCATGTTGAAGCGGCCCTGACGCTGGTCGTTATTCATTTTCACTCAAGGAAAGACAGGTTCGCGATCACACGCTGTTTGCTGCAGGTGGTGGCAAACTTGCGCCTCTTCCTCATTTCTACGCGCCTTGTTTGTTGATAGAACGCTCGTGATTGCACCGACGTTTATCGCACGAGGGAAGGACGTGGAAGATCTTTATCTGTGGAAACAAACAGCGGGCCCTCTTAGCTGTTTTTAGCATTGTTCCTTGTTCAAACTCATACGTTTTAGTAGCTCTGCCATCCTGTGTTCAGTTGAAATGACGGTAGTTCCTTGCTGCGAACTTAGGAAATTAAAGGCCGCAGACCAAGCTTATGCAGATCGGAAAGCAAATTTACGCGGTTGCTCAACATTTGTTCATACAGGCGAAGACGAAAGAAAGTAAACCCTGTACCACAAATTGCATTCAGCTGTCGTTTGACTCATTTTCCGAACCTTAAACCGCAAAGGAATGGTCCGGCAGTCATTCACTTTGCCACATTTTTTAAACAAACCAGATCACACGTGAAACGCTGACCGTTTTCGGGTTATTTGCGGTAAAAGCAGGACAAAACGGTCGCGATAGCAATGGCATACTTTTCTACACGACGAGCTTTGTACCAACTTGGCCGTAATTAATATTGCAAGCAATGGGAAGCATCTTTTATAGTTTCGTATAAAACGGAAATATGGCGAGCAACCAGTGTTGGAAATGCGAAATATCAAGTAGTAATAAACTATGGTCTTTTTGTTCGGTTCATTTGACAAATCTTCTTAATAGAAATGTTAAAAAGTCCTTAAAGATTAGTGCCAAGGCACGTTCACCTGTTCGAAGAACGCAGTTAGCGTCAGAGTGCCCAACACTTGTTTCTTTCACATGTTAGCACCAGGGTGTTGGTACAACCTGGGTTTCGCGCGCAGCTGCGCTTGTCAGACACCAGTCTGCAAGACCTAAGCATAAAAGCATTAATGTAACAATGCAAAGAGTTCAAATGCATCCCAACGCAGAAGAAGATGGCTGTCTGCCTCACTGTCGTTGTCTTCTTCCACTGCACCAGACTGTTTAAGTGCCAGCCCTTACCGAGATCCCTTTAGGTAAAGTTCAGTGAATGCGTTTCTTTTCGTGTTGCTAAACTTGGTTAGCTTAAATGTGACCCTGTGTCGACATCTTGAGATAATTTCTCTTCGTTTGTTCCTGGGCTTCTCCAACCAGAAAAAGTTTTGAATAAGCATAGCACTGTTCAGGACCTAAAAATGCGTTTGAAGAAATATTTTACTCGTAATTTTAGTCTATTTTAACAAACGGACTGCCTGTGCATCTGTTCTTTGTCACCTTGAAAAAAGGCGTGCGTATAGATACGTGGTTAATCAGGTCTGAAGCTGAGGCAAGTCGTAGCATTCCTCACGTACCTTCAAAATAATTCCTGTCAGTAGAGATGATGTGGCCTGAAACTTGTACCCACGTTGTCTTGAATTTTACTGTTGGTGGTACACTTGTGCTGTGCTTGCTTCTGAGGTAGGTTGGGCGAGGTAGTAAGTAATTAAATTTTGATAAAAATAACCACGTTTTGTTTAAATATCAATCGCGGTTTTAGTTGAATCCAGGAAAATCTGAACAGCCAGAAGGTTGAATAGCAGCCTTACGAAAGCTTTGATGCAACCATAGTGCAGTGGAGCACAAGCAGCCTTCTTGCTTCACGATGTATGCGTGATGTCACAACGAACAAAAACTTAATTTCTATCGCAGGAGATGGGAAATTATCCGAACACCTAAGGATTTGACACACTCTGCATCCACAAGCTTTTCCCGCTATCCAGTTCAAGATCTGTTTTACCTGCAAACACACGGATTTATTTTCATTACAGTTTAAGCTCCAAATCCTCTTTAGTTGTTTTAATGAAGTTTGGGCAACTACATGCGCTGTCATTACTAATTGTAGTATTAATGCAAAAGCGGAAGTGGCTCGTGTTAAAAATGCACATGCGTTGGTAATTTCTGTTGAAAAATTTTAAGTATGGATTGTACCTCAAATTAGACGACCTCAACGACAAACCAGGCGAGCACTTTTCGAACTAGGCACGTTAATAACTTACTAGACACATTTTTCAAAACATTATTAGTAGGGCAAGTTTTTGCAACTTTTTTTCACAGCTTCCTAAATACTCAAAATGTATGTAGTTCAATGTTTTGAGCTGTTTCCAGGAATTTTGTATTGCAACTATTTGCAACTTTTTCGATTTTTGCGTGCAACTTTTTACTGCAGTTTTTATCAAGTAACGGGTGACCCAAAAAGATGTGTACCCATGAAAATTTCAATTGTGACTTTGATTAAAAAGCTATTTATTTCAAATTACAACCACACATTATTCAGTTTATGGAAGACCATTCACCAGAGTTTCAACTAT
>Ga0210059_1003018_pt1 | contig 26741 bp, 15 predicted proteins | sample Ectturendosymbi2_FD_188042 | JGI IMG/M metagenome (GOLD analysis project Ga0210059, IMG submission 188042) | Ecteinascidia turbinata endosymbiont from Florida, USA - Sample 2 (SPAdes) (version 2) | ecosystem: Host-associated > Tunicates > Ascidians > Unclassified | place: Key West, Florida... | reverse complement strand
CTAGTGGGATGACGAACTTCGACATGTCGAAGTTCGTCATCCCACTAGACACGCTAGGATTCTGTGAGATCTGCTCGAGCCAAGCCTGAAGCAGACGTAATAGTCGTGCGTCACCCAATGACAAAAATAAAGAGAAACCAAGTTACAAAACACTCTTCGATCGTTGTGTTATCAAAAGCTGAACCCAACGTTGAATATTTTGCAACACTTACGTCGAAATCATGTTCGTTGAAATCCATGTCGCCAATGTCATTGTTAGTCTGCTGACCGCTAGCATGACTGGCGTCCGCGTTCATGTTGGCGTTCACAAAAGTGTTTTGATTGACGTAACTGTTTTCCTGACTCTCTTGTTTGATATCTTTTGAATCAACGTTGACGCTCACAGATTGCTTGTCTGCAAAATTTATGCCCGGTCTATTGATCAGCTTCTTACCTCACCCTGGCCCGTGGACAAGTTACAACGAGCACACACTCATTATCAAGCACATAGCACAACCACACCTTAACAAAATTCGACGCATGCTCCACTTCTTGTTACGCGCTGTTTGAAGCACTGCAGATTTTTATTCGACAGAAGACATGACGGCAATAGCAAAAAATCAAGTGGCAAAATAGTGCCTTTCAAAGTACGCGTTGTAAATAAAGAATGCAAGCAAATGTGACTTGTATGCCATTGTCCGACCAAAGCGGTAGAAACCTTTTCGTATCAAAGACTGACTTATAAATTTGTTTGCTACAGGTGGTTGGTTCTATAACTGCACAAGATGTCATCAATCATCAAACCACCTCCCTTTTAAATACATTTTGTGGATAAAGGCACCGTTTGGGACACGAACAGTGTTCTGAGGAAAACACTGTTGATGTCCCAAACAACGAAGTGCAAAGTATTTTTATGTTCAGATTATTTTTTGATCTGTGTTTACTTCAATAGGCACCAAGAATGGTGCATTTACAGCAAAGGGGTGTCATTCAAAGGGGCGCCACAGACGTTTGGGGGGCAGCTGCCTCAAACTTCCCCCCTGGATCCGCAACTGATTTATACCGAGTCTCCCGCTGGCGAAAGTTGTCGCTAATGCCATGGGATAAGACTAATAAAGACAATATGGACGGGTTGAATAGAAATAGCGGAAACTAAGTCTACATATGCGGCTGACGCCTCAAAGGTTTGAGTCAAAGTCGAACCCCTTCCAAACTTCAAAAAAATTATCATCGTTTCAGCAATGGCCATGTCTTTAAAACCATGTTCTTGCACCAGGCTCTCTTTCAACGAGTACGTAAATGTGACCAACTGCGCTGCCACACAAAGTGTTGAAAGAAAAAAACAGGACAATATCGAAACTATAAATTACCACTCCCACCAGCTTTTAAACGCATATGAATCACGAAAGCAGTATCGTCCCTGCAACTGTTTGCGAACATGAGGGTTGACCACTGTAGCGATCCTTAGAATACAGGATCAAAACATAAGGTTCATCGCCAAGTTCGAAAACGTTTTCACTTTTTCAAACGTGATCTCACCACACGAAAGTTGCAAGCTTGGCAATCATATGCCCCTTCATATTTGCATGAGCTGGGGCTGTGGGAGCGTTACAAGTGACATGTTTTGAAGCAATAATCTAATATTTTCTCTGCGCAAGGATGTAAGCTCAGAAATAAATTTGCAGCTTAAGGTTAACCAAGAAGTCCGAAGTACTGGAGAAACGGTCATCAACGGCGCATGCACGAACAATTCACGCTTTAAGCACTTCCTCGATTTAAAAGCTTGGATATGACACCCACCAGTAGGCCTCCCCATGTTCGAATTGAGACTTGTGTTAACGTTAACAGTTGTTTCGATCCGCGGTTGTTGTTCAGAACTTATTTGTTGTACAATCTGTACAGAGAGACTGGTCCCACCGTTGAAGTTTGTATTTCCAGATCCTGCAAAAAAATGCCGAAGTAGCACGGACCCACTCACCTTTCTGGAGTGGGTAAAAACTCAGTCAAAAGCGCTTCCGTTGCATGTTGGGAAAACATTACAACTTACCCTGGTGGTTAATACTAGATGTAAATCCCGTATTTGCGTCTATTTTCATCTTTTTAGCAGCGAATTCTTGATTCGAGTGCTGCCCGTTGATGAAGTTTGACATATTTCCACTAGGTGGGCCGGTGGAGTCGGAGCCATTCATGCTCGGTTGGATAAGAGCTGTGTTTGAGCACGCGCTGCCGCTTTCAAGCTTTCTCTTCAACTGAAACAAACGACGGCTTTTTCATTGTGCATTAAACGATCTTGAGTCACATCTCTGTGCTGCTACGCTTTTGGGACAATAACACGGTGGGTAATCATTAAAACTAGGTTTAAAATGTGGTGAACCAGCTGTGAAGAACCCATCTGGAGTTAAACTTTAAACAAGTTTGAACTTCAAACAACCGGCGAGAAAATTATCAGTACAAGATGCTAGCAGAAAACAAAGGCAATAACAGAAACGACAAATACCTACTTTTTACACACTTACCACTAGGGCAACCAAAAGTCAATAAAGTCAAATTTTTTCTGCCTATTTAAAAGTTTATAAAACGTCCACAAACCAAATTTCACGCTGATACCATGTGCGACTCCAAAGTTATTAGGTCAAAAAAGTCAAAATTTATCGCTAGCAGAGTTTTCTTCTCGTTATCGATATTTTATTAAAGTTACAACAGATTCTGATATGTTTTTGCAAGTTTAGTTGTATTTCTGAAATAAGTAATGGTTTTTTGCGACTTCTGACGCAATAATGTTGTTTAGCCCACTACTGGACGATTGAATATTAAAGTAGACTAAGCATGTCAATTCAAAAAACCTGGTCTTAGAGTACTTGCTTTTGCAAATACTCAATCCATGATACATGCATATATAGTGTTAACTTAATGATATTCTCAGATTTGACTATACTGTATTTGTTAATGTACTTAATGTACTTATCAACATATCATGCCTAAGTTGAAACAACCAAATTCTTCAAAAGTTTGAAGATACTGAGTTTACCTCAACACGTAAGGGTGAAATATTTTGCAAATTCTGTGACTGATTAGTAAAACGTGACATAAGGTTTATGGTGGAAGCACATCGCCGCAGTGCAAAGCATCAACGACGTTCGTTTCGTGAAACTGAAAGTAGCCAGACAGTTTTAAAGCATGCTATGCCAGATTTTGCAGATACACTACTTCGTTTCATTTCAACAGAACAAACCGATCAAATCTATCAGTTTGTTTTCTATTACTGCGTATAAGTATGCTTTGTACTCCGAATTCAATTGAAAACGCAGAAAATTGATAGTTAAGTTTTTAGGTCAATAAATTGGTTGCCCTACTTATCACGTCTTGAACAATCATGGGATTGGTGAGCTGCAACATATCTACCAACAACTTAAAACACTTCACATCGCAATTGCATATATCATACTGTGTATAACAACCATGGTACTAACCGTTTATCGCCCAATCGCAGTTCTATTACGCGCTAATCATCAATATTTCGAAGCAAATGGAGAACATATTACGCAGCCACAAACACAAACGCACAAGTCGAAACAGAAAGAACGATGAACCTACGCGAACATTGACGTCGGAAGCATCGTTTCGGGCATCGTTGCTCTGGTCGGTGAGTTGTTTTGTTCGGACCGGATCCTACAACGCATCACAAACGTTTACGCTTAGCAGTAACCTATACAAATCAAAATACACGAGGTATGCAGGACGGTGGAAACGGCTTGGTGTTAATTGAAGTCAAATCGACCGAACGGCTGTTGTCTGGCGAGCAAAACTGAAAACCTCAAACCTGACATCTTGCTCCAAGGAGTAATATAAGCTTTGCGGGATATGAAATATGCTTTGACAAAAACATTGAGTCCGTTTCTGCAGATTCTGTTTGAAAACCAAATGTTGCGCACATTCACCTGACCAGCCTAGCCGTTACCGGCTTTGGTAAATGGAATCAAACACGAAGCAGAACAAGAGCAAACGAAATATGAGCAGTAAAGACTATTACAAATTAATTCCTGAAACAGCGACACAACACAATGTTGCAATGCTGATGGGTGTATCCCGGCGCCCACCACGGTTGACCGTAACCTCCAATAAAGAAGCAATAAATTCCAACCCCGCACATGGAGCACGTCCGTGTACAGGAAACCTTAAGCAAATCCCTGCTGCTGCTTTGCCGCAGCGAACATTTAACAAGTCACTATATCGACAGACCGGCATGCAGCGCTCTAGCAACGCGTACGGTGAAATTAACTACGCACACAATAAGTACTGGCGCAACTTGTCCTAGCGGTTAATCCGCTAGTGAGGTCGCAAAAAAACGGAGAGCGAGTTGTAGCGAGGCTTCGGTTGTAGTCGTGCGGTGATGTGAACACCAAGTCACACACGTACGCACTGAGGCAGCACAGCAGCTCATTGAGTTACGAAGAAATGGCGCAGAGCTGTTCTGGGAGATGGCGTCACGGCGAGTGCGCAAATCGAAAGCGATGTCTTAGAAACCGGCTGAGATGCGGCTCGTTGTTGAACGAGCAGACAAGCCTTCCACAACACATGTGCGCGTTTTTACTCACCAACATGAATGCAGTCATGAACAAGCAAAATAACAAAAATAAACAACGACCAAGAAAGCAACAATGCTGTGGAAGCTATTTCTTTAATTTTTTTTGCCTGAAACAAAAACGTCAACCCCCAAAAAAACCCTTGTCACCGAGAAATAACTAAATAGTTTTCTAACTTATTTTTTAAGTTCGGCACCTTTACACTTAAGATCTAGGTTAATGCTACGTGATACGATTTCGTAATTGCGTTCTAGCCAAGGCTGGTGGCGTACTCCTTGATCGATAACTAGGTTGCTTAAGTCAGTAGATATCAGAGGGACGCGGAGCTATAACCTGCAAGCGAAGACGAAACAAGTGAAGCAGGTAGACGGCTGTCCTGAGTCATATGAGAGCAGCGTCAACCGGTATTCGAACAATTGTTTTCTACATTTTGTGGAAGCACGCCCAAACGTCCCGGAAACCAACAAACAGAACAGTAGGTACGAAAGAAGAGTGAAATCGCCACTTGGCAAGCTAATGTGACATTACGCAACTTTGGACTTGCCTACCGCTATGTATCTGTGCTGTTCGCGACGAAAACATCAGTTTGGGTTTCAGTATTTAGGTTATTGTAAGACACACCGCAACCAATCGAAAATCACCATAAGGTCAACAACGTAGGTGACAGAATGCTACACCAGCAATTACGACGGTACAACGCCTGTGGCAAGGTAAGCGTATCAAGACGAAACTCGTTCATGACCAGAAAACGCCCTTAATAAAGTCTCGTCGGACAACCTCCACAAGCTTCGTTTTGAGTGGCACCGACACAATGAGCAATCTGCGCTGAATGCCCTGCTTACAAATCAACGAAACGTGTGACCTGCTTCAACGTTGACTTCATTGCTCTTTCAAAGTTGACTTGTAGAACTTGAGCTGAGACTATCTGTGCCCAACGAAACTACTGGAACCGCTTCCACGCAACATTTTCTATTGCGTTGTGTTTTAAGATGCTGAAGAAGAGACCAAATGTGGTCCAAACCTTTACACAAAGCGACCAGATAACGGTTGATCACTGTTTCTCGTCGTCAACCAAAAGAGCCTGAACACTTCACAACCATTCCCTTTGCCACCAATATGTGTCCCCATAGAGAAAACAACCTGTTAAAATCTGCGCTTTGACTTTCAGCCATAGACAACTGTACAATGGCAAAGGAAAGCCGAAACAATGTAAACCGCCTCATCCTGTCGATTGCGTTACACACTTACGTTTGCAATGCGACATTTGGGCGGTGGACGGATTGAGCTCCGTAGATAAATCGATACACCTCAACCGTACGCGAACGCCACTTGTCCGCGACACCAAGGCACGAGAGTTACAAATCAAGACTCACAAAAGCAGCAACCGCTGACCCGTGCCGAATTGTGAATTAAAGAGTTGCCAAAAGAACAAAAAGCCTTTTGTCGAAAGCTTTTTGTAGCCAAAAACACGCATAGCAAAATAACTGATACTAGCATAACGTACCGAACGCAGGTTTGCAATGGTGAGCCTTTGAACAGCATAGCATCTCCAAAACAAAAACAAGCATTTAAAAAATGTACAGATGCCCATGCACTGATCCGGGCTCATTTTGTCCATTTCAAATCCAAACTTATTATTTGCCGTGAACAACAGGTCAAAATAATTTTCGAAAACGCATAATATTCCTTTGGTTCTGGTTTGTTGATCATATTTCTTCCCTGCCAATACTTCAAACATTATTAATCATATTTTAATCGTTTGTTAAAACCTGCCTGGTAGTCAACAATTCGCTGTATGGAATGTGACTCATTGGCGATGCTTTGTTATAATCCGGCTACACATCTAAAGTATGTTCAATACTATGGCATTACTACAAAATATTGATTAGGTTATCAAAATCTAATTGACACGTCACTAAAACTTTTAACAGATAATCACACTATATTTTCTGAATAAATATTCTTCAGGAATGCGAAACTCCCAAACCACTCTGGGGGGGAAATAATGAGTGTGGGGATCACAGAGGTCTCGTAAGACAATTTGATCCGAGCCGTGTGGTTAATCAGAATCAAACCAGGCTGAAAAAATATATCCCAAGTTATTTCAGCCAGTGAGTGAAGGTAAAAACTGCCTAAAGGAGACTTAGTAAAGTGAAGACTGATGTCTGTTCCTATTTAAAACAACGTCTCCTCGACGAGCGAAACGAGCACTAATATGATGACAATCACTCTTTCTTTGTGCCACTTGCATGTTTACGTTATGCAGTGTTGTTGCCTATGGTACGAACACTAGTAAACAAGGAAATTTTACCTGATCTGGTTTGGATGAATTTCATCGGACCTGCTTCACATGTAAAGCGTTATCTAGCTTTCCAGCCAACGACTGTTTTCGATCCAATATAGTTGAACTGACGCTTTGAGCTGGTGGTGATGAGACGGTAAAAAACACAGCGTGAAGCGCAAGCCAGTAGAACTCTTATGGTCCGCTGCTGTGAAACGCGCACATCTCATGGAGCACAAGGCCAGAAAAAGCATCCTTGTACCCGCGGTCAAAGTATTATCTGCTCTTCTGTTCTGAACTCGCAGTTTGAAGACATCGGCGCTAGAGCATGTGATTTTGTGAATCTTTTCTTACTCGGTTCGAAATCTTGCGTTTTGATTTGTTTTGCAATAAGTTAGGAAGAATTATCAATTGATTGCTAAAATCCAGGGGTGTAGTGCCAAAAAAGGGTGGGAACGCACCAAAAATCTAGCCATTTTCAAGTAAAAAAAAGTGTGGGAACGCAGCCAAAAACTAGTCATTTTCAGTAATTACACAATTATGCTAAGGTGCTACGGAAGAGATAGCTTGTCATTTATTCATTTATGCGACGTCTGGAGCTGCACACTGGAAATCTGAGTAAAAACACACATCTTCAAGTCAGGTAACTATGAAAAGTGTGGGAACGCGTTCCCACCTCACTACACCTTTGCTTAAACCACACCATTCGTATGCACTCTTTACCCTTTTTCTCTTTATCCGTTACGGTGGACGACTCGAAAAGCCAAAACAAACTACTTTGCAATCTCAGAACATGGAGAAAGTCGATAGATTTGCTCCTTTATACAACCGCGGATTATTTGGGATAAGTTTCGCATAAAGCACTGGGGCTGTGTGATGGTGTGGGTACGGATTATACGGTTGAATTGAGCTTTGTTCAAGGTATATGTCGATCGTACTACGTTGACATACAATTTGATAGACCCATGCTGGGTCTTTGGAGATTGCGTGCTGTATTGCCAATCGAGATTGCTAGTGGGCAAAAACGACACAAGTACCAGCGGTGCGTTTGACATACCGAAGTAGTGCCAGCAACAACATTATTTGCGCTTTATACGAATAACAACAGGTGTGTAACTGCACTTGCATAAGCTTCACGTCCCACCACTCAACCAGTTAGCATGCATGATTTCAGTTCGAAACGATTCACGTCAATTCTGCATTAGACGTGACGGCGCCAAACGGCCACTGATGATTCACTTCACACCGATTAGGAACACGTTGCAGGGACCCGGAATCTTGCCAGCCACACACTCGAGCCGTACAAAACTCAATAAAGTAACAACCGAACGAAATTTTTGCGGTGAAGATACAGTATTGAGTGATTTTTGAAAAAGCAGTTATGCCAATTCGCAATGAAGATCATAAGCAAAAAGGCTCAAGAAATCACGCTGTTTATAGGACAATGTCGTCTGCACAGTGGCCTCCTAACATTTTACCCCTCGAAAGACTTCTAACTGAAATTACCCCACCCCCCTGTTTCGCCTATACGTTTCTACAGATTTATTATATATACTGAACTACGTGACGAAAAAGGTTTTGACGTAAGAAATTTCAAAGTAGCTTAGGAGACTCAAAGAACGGTTATGAATCTACCTAAATTTAATTAATGCAAGCAGGAAGGTTTTCATCGAAACATCAAAGGTCCAAACAAATACGTGTTTACTACAAATCACGATTCAGTGAACTTACCACAAGAGCAGATGAAATTCACCCCAAGCGATAAATCTAATCCCAGTTAAGATCTGTCGGTACAGGAACTCATTACGTCTTTATTTCAAAAAGAATTAAAATCGGAAACATTGCGCACGGTTTTAAATTTTGCTGAGCAGCACAAAAGTTGAATTGTGTGCAAGACCATGAGCAAACGTCAGGGTTGCGTGCGACTGCTCGGAGTTTACGTCATGATTGCAACTCAGAAAGGAGAATTGGTTTGAGCAAAAACAATGAATAGCTTGAGCTGACGGCGTGGCTGCGAAGCCATAAGCCGCAAGGCAGACGGAAGTCGAATATAGTTAAAGCCAACCACAATGAAACGGCGGTTTGGCACTATGTTCGAAAATACACCAGTATATCACGTACAACTTGCTTTGAGCAACAATCGGTGATAAGCGACTTGTTACGGAATAACAAAAAACGCCACTACGAGAAGATTCGCAAGCACTGACAAAAACATTGTCGTAGGTTTCTCAAAAACAAGAGTTTTATATAAATTTTCGTCCCAAAATGAGGTACTAGGGTATATTTTCAGAAGTCTTACTTTTTCTGTACCGAAATTTATTCAAAATGCACGACAATTTACTCAAATATTTATCTACAACAATTTCACGATCAAGGGCTCATATAAAATGATTGACCTTTTTAAATTCTTGCTGACAATCGCAACTAGGGCTGGGAGTGCTTATATCACAATCATCTTGAAAAACATGTTATGTATTTTTTCTGATTAGGTTTAATTTTTGGGGAAACACAGTGCCATGATTTTGCTCGCTCCAGATATCGGACGTCCAGCAATACCTTCAAACATGACATCACTATCCTACATGGAATTCGTGCGTCCTCCCCATGTTTCTTCAACCGAATGAAATGTAAACTTCAGTTTTTTACCCGCTTTCTACGTAGAGCCACAACAGAAGTGGGGAATACTCCATTAAATTAAGATGTGACTTCCTGCAGTCAACATAGCTGGGACTTCTTCCTGTTGACAAATTTCGCAAAGATGGCCACAAAAGGTATATTTTGTTGTGTCGCATGAAGTTGGGCAACGCGGTTCACCTCAGATGTGAAGGGGAATCCTCTCCCTAACAACACCATTGCGTACAATGCAGTTGGGACGTCTGGATATAATCAGTCAACATAATAACGTTGTCAATGGTTGCGACTAGATGAACAGGTCCAAACTGCCAAATTAAACTCACAATAACTACGTTCATGAAAAAAATGAAGAAAAGCAAACTGCTGTCAAAGCTCCGCAATCCCAAATTCCACTGTTCAAAGCACTTACTACGAATTTGCATTTTTCGGTGCACAGATTTCATTACGATCGTGATCTATGCAAACAGTATCACAGGAATTCGATTCAAAAGACAACCAACTGACAATCCGGCGTGTCGTCAACAAATCTGTTGCTGGCAAATGTGGACCACCATTTCTGCGCTCTATAAATGAGCACCTCACCGACCTAACTAAATTTGCTCTAATAGTTTTTCTTGCTTCTTTAGACTTGTGGTTGGTCTTTGTTATACATTCCAGTACATAACGAAACAGTAGATTGTTGCCGCAGGTTCCAAGACTTTATTTATTTACCGTTTTTAAGAAACCAGGTTAGCATAATATCTCGGTACGACCACGAAATATCGTAAATGGGACTCAATCGTGGTTTTTATCATACTACGCTCTGTACTAACCAATCAACCAAGTTTTCTTGCGGAAGCAGAGCAGCGTCTCTGAAACGTTGCGAACAAACACGATTTGTAATCCTTTGCGAAGATCAATGTTCCCCAATAAGACAACCTGTGGTTTTGCAACAGCTTTTGTCACTGCCAGACACGAGGCAAACAACTATATATACATTTGTTGGACATAGCGTCTGCCTACCTAAAATCGCACTTCAACGAGGCTTGTGGCAGCAGACATGCTTTCATCTTGTCGGTAGAGCTCGACCGATGTATCGGCACAGCGATGTATATCGGCCGATATGACGATGTTGCCGATGTATCGTATCAGCAAAATTCCGCCGCTATATATCGGCAATATTTGCTCATATAAGTGTTGCGCTGTTGCTCTGCATGAAGCGTTCGGAAACCCAAGTTGCTACTTTGTCTCTGACCCTGTTTGATTAACACAAATGCTCTGTCCGTTCCTAGCGCACAGAGCCTTCACGCATATAGACCGTAGTGCAAAAGTCCCGACAAAACGCTCTATGATGTAACATTCACTCGTAGGTTTTGGTTTGGTAAACACATGATTGTCTGCGAACAAACTAGGTTACGTGCTATTGTGTTGGTTGGCTGTTTTAACGAAGTCTCTCTAGGCTAGACAGAGTGAGCAGGACCCAGGTTTGCGCAGAATTCGATGTTGTACGGTTCTTCATCGCAGTGAAGTGGTGGTTTTAATGCGTCGCGCATTTTTTTGCTTATGGCATCTAAGCATAGGCACAGATGTTTACACAAGGAGCAAGCCCACTTATACGCAACACATGTTTGCTGTTTGTGCATTTTTTTATTTAGAGTCACAGTAATCTATGGACTGCAGTAGGCACAACGGATTAAGCCATCCTTTTGGTCAAACACAGCTGGTTGAAACGGTCACGTGACAAGCACAATACGTAAAGAAACAAGGGTTTAGGTTTAGCGTACAGTCCACACATTGCAAGGACGAAGCTGCTAACAGCTTGCCAACATTGAAACCATAACATTACTTGTCTATCAGACTGACCCATTTACAGATGTCACAGTCAACTAAGGCAGTCACGCTGTCCAAACTTGTGATGTGACCAGTTCAGCCAATCATGTTCTGCTGGTGGCAAAATAGCTCCAGGAGTGCACATTTTGTCTCACAAGGCATAACAGGCGTGTATATGTTACCTCATAAAATAATTGTAACTTGTGAAATTATTTTCTTTGTTTATGTGGCCTGAAGAAAAATATGCACTGTAATGTCTTTCAGTTGTAGTTTGAAAATGTTTGGTTGAAGGCAAAATAGCCCCAGGAGTGGTTATTTTGCCTCATGAGGCAAAACAGATACTGCTTGAGTAATACAAAATTACCGGCATTGGATATTGGCAATGAAAATTGAAAAACATTGGTATCGGTATCAGCCCAAAAAAAACTTATCGGTCTAGCTCTATTTGTCGGTCAACACACATCTTTGCAGCCACACTGCCGTTGCTGATATTGATTTCATCACAATCGGCAAATCTCATTGCAATAAACAGTACATCTCAGGCAACAGGCAAAAAATCGATTTCAACGTTTTGTATTGAGACTGTTGAAATAATCCGAATTTCTTACTTAACTAACAATAAGATAAGAATCAATAAATTCGACATTTCCCAAAAAAGTACAACCGATGCACAAAAACACCGGCTACAAAAAAGAAGTACTACCTCGAAACTTCTAACTTTTAAACTCATCTTTTTATTTATCTCTTCTTTTATTCTAACCAAACCCATTAAAAGCGATGGGCACAGGGAGCTTCACATTATTTTTCAAAGCTTATGTGGAGACACAGCGGCAAATGCAAGGCAGCCTGAACACTCGCATGCAGAAGCATCTCACATTCCCGAGTGCAGCAGCTTGCACACATTCGTAAGACAACGCCGATCGTGCAATTGGTTTCATTACCCCTCAACTCTGGGCAGTGTGAACCATTTGCAGCGGCTTCAGTTTCCAGACCTCATCGCATAGATTAAAAAAGAGATACTTAACGTGCCTATGGATTTTCAACGAGTGGTACTGCTTCACTCATCAGTCGTGAGTTGCATCACGTGACAGATAAACATTTCGCGCCTCTTCGTTACTGCCGTCATGTTTTGCTTTTCCATTATTTTACAGTACATTGCCATTCTCCCTGCCGCGTACAAGCTCGCAACAAGCCAGCTATTGCTTAGTCTCGCTGCACTGATGGTGCTAGTACCATTCTTAATGTGGGTACGATCGAGCTCCTGCTGCTCGGTTAGCCAGTTGCGGGGGTTCGCAGCGAATGCAGCTTCCGTTCATCCAAAAAATGGATTACATTTTAGAATTTGCCTACATATGGCATTCTAATATATAGATGGTATGAAGCAGTACAAGCTGAAAAGAGCAAGCAACACTTCGTTCTATTGAAAACTATATAAAAATCAGTTTAATTGTGCATCAATACTAACATACCTATTCTATAAATAAAACGCACACACGCATTTCAATTTCAATGGGTTTGGTTTAAGTCATAACCATCACGGGCCCGGTATCTCCAACAAGGTAAACAATAGTCATTTAGCGAAGCGTTTTTGTGTTTTACTTCAGTGTTGTGGCCGCTGTCTTTGCTGCTGTTTACGTCTTCTTTCGTGCACCAGAACGGCAGTACAAGGCCCAGTGTGGTTAGAAACACCAACACAAATAAGTTAGAAGCTGATGCAACTGGCAGTGTTTGAAAGTGTAACAGAACAATTCTCAAACTTATCACATCATGCAGTTTATTTCTTACAAGAATGCCTTTAAGGCTTATGTCAGAAATCTAGAAAAACAAGAGTGATTGCGCTCAAGTAATTAACCTGTTGGATGGTAAGGTTCTTCTAATGACGAAATATTAAGTACCATTCCATGACAAAACAGGCGACAGAACATAGAGTAGCCAAGCCAGCTAACAAAATAAACATAGATCATGGTTCACTGGGCAGCGCCGCAACATGATATCAAGGACAACAAACGAGACAACGCGTTAAGGTACGTTTCACTTAAATTCCGTAGAATATGTCTTTCATTTCACCTCGCAGTATGACACGACCATGTATACCATCTGCGAATGTAACAGGGTGGTGTCGAAATGCACACAGCGGCACAGCTTTACTTAAAGGTTATCAACCCAGAAGTTGAAAGCTCGCCAGTTTGATCTACTGACGGTAATGCATTGAAAATTAATTTTTGTGTATTCTAAACTGTTCACGTCAATCTACTGCACGTTGGCCGGTAACAACGTTCGTCAATGTGCTTATAGACGCAATGCTAGCATGGTAGATAAGAATCAAAAAGATAGAATTTTAATTCAACAACATAACAGCCAACTGACAAAAGCATATCGACGATCAATCAATGCGCGATTTTTATCGGACAAATACGACTTCTATCGGATTAACGTCTTAAGGTATGTTATTCCGCGACCATCATAGCTAGCTCGGCATTTCTTTGCTTCCAAGGTGCATCGTGAAGAAATAGACAATGAAAATTTCCAAGCTACCGAAAAACTTGAAACTATGCTAAAACACGTCGAGACAAAAATTTATAACGGTGTTCACAAGAAAACTTATAAAACCTAAAGAAGTACTTCCCACCAACAATATATACGCAACTGTTGCAGACCATGCAAATTGGAACATCGGGGTCACGTGGACCAGACGAAAGGAGTCGCGGAAACAACAGATAAGAGCACACCTCACCGCTAAAACTATTAAAAACGAGCTGGCGGAATACTAGCATTGGAATCAAATCACTGTGAAGCCTGTAATTCGTGACGATAAAAGTCAGTTGACAGCAGACGTTCCACTGGAAAAAGTCCGTGTTGTAAAAAACGATTAGAATGATTAGTGAGGAGTGCAATGTCCCGAATTGACCTTGGGCAGGATTTCTAGCTCTAACAAGAACATAAACGCTCAGTGGTGGTGACGGGTGGGCTCACTGGAAGCGTGGTAGAAGCCAGATTTAAGCTGTTATTTGTTTGGTCTTCGAAAGTGGGAGGTCACTGGAAACACGTGAAATTCTGTAGCATATCAACAGCATTATACATGCTCGTTCCCCTTCAATTCCACATGAATACATGGCGTGCAGCTACAACAAAATAAGTAGCCCAGCGGCAAGTTCTTCCTTACTTTGAAATTTCTAACAAAAGCCTTGTTTTCTATCGAAAAGTGTTTCAACTTACGGATTGGCTAAAATGCAAGGGCAATGGTCAGCTCTATCATACGTCACACCTACGTTTGCAAGTGATTGACGCATGATAAAAAAGAAACAAGTGTCCTTGAAGTGAGCTCGCCTGCTTGTCAATGAAAATGACACGAGCTTCCGACACGGTGTGAACCGGTAATAGCTATCCGGAATGAACGCGCATGACACATCCTGACCACGGCTCTGTAAGCACTCTAAAACAGCATTTCCGTTATGCAGCGATTACGAGTAAGTTAAGCAACACGGTTGACCTAAAAAAGTTCACAACTGGAAAAGTAAGGTAGAACTGTCTGCGACAGCGAAGATAAACGTATTGCTTCGCGCGTGAAACAATGGATCGCGCGTTGTTTCGCACCACGACGTCACGCTCTAAGTAGCAAGAGACCGTGTCGCAACTGTTAAAGCACAGCAGTTGTAGTAAACACGACGAACAAGCAATGATTGGCAATGGTGACAGCAGTGTATGAAGGAATGTACATTTCCTGGCTCTGTGCAGCATGCAAAGAAGCCTAAGGTAATGAACTTATACCACACATTTGTTGCAACATGGAAAATGGAAGGTACTTTTATTTACCGTGTTTGTCACCAAAGCGAACGGGGTAGCCGTCAGATCAGCATCACTTCAAGTGGTATACGAGTCAACAACGCGCTGACAATGAAGACGAACGGTCAAAAACAAATTGAGCAATGACACAAACGACAAGACCGCCCTCAGGCAACACCGCATTATTAGTAAGGCAACAATCAAAGATTGTGTGTTACTTACGGCAACGTATGTCATGACGATGAGCGCGTCACTGGCTCAGGTGCACAACAACCAAAACAACAAGAGCTTAACTAGTTCGTCCATCGCACCACCTTCAAACCGGAAAATGATCTTGCCTAGTTCGCTCAACGTCACGCTAGTATCCGGTCCAATAAATGAGTGCGTTTTTTTGAATAACGGTTCCCATGAACCCATGCCGTGACATTGGGAGACCATGCCCTCGTCAGCGACCGTGTCATTTCCACTTGCCACAGCAATGTATTATCTTAGGCCTCTGCAAGCTAGACAACTGCTACTTTAAAGCCAAGATGTTGGTCATTTGAGTAAAAGTAGGCGAGCCTTTGAGCTGCACCAAACAGACCATACCAAAAAGAACGCTGACGCTATAATGAAGCTCTGCTAATTAGTAAAAAAACTGAACCCGTGTGTAGACGAAAATGAACCACTTGAATATAAAAATAATTTGTTTGGGAGGCTATTTTTATTATTCGGCAGTTCCGCACTATTTTACAAGCTTTGAAGTCTTTTAACAAATTTTTTAATTTAAAGATTGTTGATGAAATCACTAGTTAATTGAATTTCATGCTGTTAGTTATCACTGCAGAACAATGAAATTAAATTTGTATACAACCAACTTGATTTGTGAACGAAAGAAACATGTGGTCTAAACTCTAAAGCAGTGTTTAAAAACAGCAACTATTTGCATTTTACTAAGTGTGCACCTACATATGCTCTTTCACCCACATGCTAGAACTATCTTGCAGTAAGCCGAAAAAATAGAGAAGTCAAGGTATACACAAGCAATAGAAAAAGTTGCCCCAAGAGTCGTATTAGTTGTACAATAGTATCAACCTAGCTAGATGATGGGTTGTATTTTTCATAACTTCAATCAAGCAAACACTTTAACGTTAAAAAATCTCGCTGCAAGTGTTAGTTTCACATTCAACAGTCACAGCACGTTTTACAAAAATAACATCAACACAGTGCAAAAAAATTCTGAAAACAGTCTCTTCATTTGTGCATCAGTCTTTTAGTGATGCAGCACACTAACATAATTAGAGCTTGACCAATATAAGCAAATATCTGAGTGCTCATCAAAGTAAGAACAGCTGAGAAGACATGCAAATTTCCTAAGACATGGTTTCAAAGTGTGCAGTAGCCTGTGACCTCTTTATATTTCGTGGGGTGTTTTCTTTTCATTCCAAGCATATTCTTTTATTGGTCACGTCACACTTACAACTACTTATTTTAGTAAAGTAATAAAAATTCATGAACTGTTAGTATACTACTTGCAGGCTGTTTTTTTTCAGTCATATACAAATGTTTCACAAATGACTGAAAAAGATTGAGTCATTTGGTCAGAATGTCTGAAAAGACATGCTAATGAACACTGTTACTTGTGAGACAAATGACCAAAATGTCTCTTGTACACATCTTCTTAAACCTTAGTATTTCAAACCCAAGAACTAAAAATTAAGTCAACCCATAAAGCTCAATCAATCAACCCTAGTGTGTAATAAAAAACTTGTTTGAAATTGCAATTATTTAAGCATTCATTTGTAATAACTGACAAGAATGGAACAATGAATATGTGGATGCTTAGTTTTCAGTAGAGCAATTTTAGATCAGGAATGATACTGCAAACATTATAACCAATGCTGCAAACATATACCTACAGTGTGAAATGCAATAAGTTTCTGAAGATGAACAGAACTTAAAAAACGAAAGTTATGTGAGCTTGTCAAGAAACCTACCTGAGGCTAGCATAATTAACTTCACTTACTGTTTTATTGTACTTTCCAGGTTTTTTGGCCTTGTTCTCTTGCGCTTTTTGATGGAGCATTGCAGTACACAACCTTTCATTTTCAGCAAGTTGTTGCTGAGTGGCAGCTTGTCTGGCTTGGCAATCCTACAATTGTAATGAAATTACACTCACATACAAAACATTTTGCAAGTAACTGACACAAAATACTGAATGTTTGTGCTGATAAATGAATTACTTCAGTTTTTTCACATCATAACCATTAATAAATAGTAACAACAGGTTACATGCTGATATGATCTGCCTAGTTTCAATAGTTCTTGTTAACCAGCGTAAGCATGTCTGCAATGCAAATTGCAAGATTTCACTTTTGCACGTACCATGAAGTAAACAGTACATTTTAATCTTACAGATGGACATTTTTTATAACATTTAGAGTGACAACCAACATTCACACCAACAGAAAATCAATTGATAAGCAGTGGTTTACCTGGGAATGCTGCTGGCATGTACCAAAGCGGCGCTTCAATCTGTCCATTACATGTCCATGATCATGGTGAAGCTGTGCACATTCACTTGAAGACATTTTCAACGCATTAGAATATAGGTTGCAACATGTTAGGTTAAATCTTGCAATGTGCCTATGCATGAAATAATGAAATCTTGGTGAAATACTGGGCTGAATCTTGAAGTCTGGCTATGGACAAAACAATGAAATCATGGACAAGGACATCTGAAGCAAACTAGCACTGCTATAACAACACACATCTGGTAATCCCAGGAGCGACAGTGGCTCTACCAGCATTGCCCCAGGCTATGGTCAGAGGGAATGCTGTGAGAATATTGGCTTTTATGCAAGTTTGATCTGATTTTAACTATTCACAGTGTTCTAACAAGTCATGGGATTATTACATTCATGTTGGCAATTGCCTCCCTTCATTTGCTAATTTTGACTTCAGGAGTATATTGCTTGCTTTTCAATTATTTGTTTGCATCTGATGCTCTACACGTATTGTCTTCATTCTTTTTTACTTTAAACCAGTATTACTGCCTGCCACTTACCTTTGTCTCAATGATGCATAGCTATTTCTTTCCACATATGTGTTTTCATTAAGTTTTGTCATCCCCTTGTAGATTGTTATTTCACTCAATTGTTAACCTTCTTGACTGCTGGATAGGCTATATTGAAGCTACAGTATTGCGATGTTCCACTTCGCTTCAAACTTCTGAGGTCACTTGGATTTTCTTTTCAATCTTTGTTGGTAAACTATATGCCAAGCACGATCTAACGCCCTAAAGATAGAGGCTGAATGAATAGCATTTACCTAATCTTGACCTACTATGAAAATCCCTACAAATGGAAATGCACTTATTTCACAGCTAAGAATGGATAACACTGAACAGAGGGCCGGCGGGCTGTGTTGCCAAATGAAAAACATGAATTTTCCACGGGCTGGAGAGCTGCACAGAAGGGCGGACCGTCAGGCTACACCACAGGATGGGCAAGTGGGCTGCACATTAAGGCGGTCTGGCAGGCTGCACATTAAGCTGGGCTGTGGAAAAGGACGGGCCGGAGGGCTGCCCTTTTCTGCAGTCCGACGGACCGCCTTTTTTGTGCAGCCCGCCGGCCCGCTTTTCTGTCTTGTGTGCAGCAGCCCGCCGAAAATTCACCTTTTCTGTTTGGAAACACAGCCCTTCAGCCCGCCCGGCCCTCCAATTAGTGTTATCTGCTAAGAATGGCAGAAGCCTAAGTCATGTCTAACTTTAACTTTAATCACCAGGCAAGCCTTTAACTGACATGCCTGATGTTCCACAGAATACTTGCCTGCACACTAAAACCACATTTTCATTTCACAGTTTTGCTAATTTCTGAAATGCAATTTTTAAGCCATTTGTCTCCACTGCACAGCATCCATAACATTGTTTGTAAATCACAAAAAGATATACTCATAGGTTGGCCTGTGTGGAAGTTTGATCTGATTTTAGCTATTCCTAACGTACTAACTAGTATTACTGCCTGTCATTCCACTGTTATTTAGTTAAAGCAATTTACTGCCTCTGAAGTTAGAAGCAACTCTGAACAAACCAGAACACCACAGCTTCATCACTGGCAGCAGCCACTGTGGTAGAACAAATAAAAAACAAAGTGTAATTTCAATTTGCAAGAAAGTAAGGCAAGTGGCAGGCAGTGCCAGTACTAATACTGGCAAACAGGTTGGGACCCATGGGGAGACATGAGATGACTGAGTCAGATTAGGGTCACACATAGGCCATAATTGTTGGCAGCATTCCCTGACCAGTGTCATGGACAGGTGCTAATGCAATTTGTGATTCTGTGGGTCACCAGTCATTCAATAAATTACTTTTTAACTACATTTTTTAACCATAGGCCAATTAATTGCTGTTTGAATTAGGTCTAAGGCATGTAGGCCTACATCTAGGGCAGTTCTGGCAAATGCTAGGCCTAATGATGAACCAGTATCTGGTTCAGTGAATGAGAGTCCAATACCAACCCAACTCAATATTTTAGGCCTGCTAGGCTAATTGAAAAGCAGGACATACCTTATAGCTGCAACTCATTGCAAAATCTTCAATCCCTGCTAAGCGCTATACTGTAACAAAAATTGAACACAGCATTGCAGCCACGATAATTAAATCTGGTTATTCATTTATTGGTTAACCATCAGACCAGTCACCAACGCTTTGAAAATTAACTCTGACGTTTCCCAACTTTAAAATAGCTTAGCCTACTGCAATACATTAAAAAGAAGCAACGTGCTTTCACCTAATGTTAATGCTACTTTACCATTACTAATGTTTCATGATATTTAGGGTTCGCTTTTCGACACCGCATAACCATAAATTATTCATGGGTACCTTCTTTTCATTGAAGGCCATCAGTCTACCAGCGAATGTTTAAAATTGAGATTTATGTGTGCCCGCAGTATTTCGCCGAACTGCAGCACTGAACGCATGTAAATACGAGACAAACAAAAATACATTAAATACTACTATAATCAATTTACTTCCACTTGTACCAGTCAGCAGTCGAAAGTTCCTTTGCATCACAGCGCTAGCGCTACCTTTAATCGAAAGAGAAACAGCGAGTAAACAAAACAAACAGCTCCTTGTCACGAAAGCGATGCCGGACAGCGTAAAGCGCGTGTCCCAGTGACTAACTGCGCGGTATTGATTGCACGGCTTTAGGCCATCGTGCTTCCCGACGCTTTATAGCTTGAACGTTCTGACAGTTAACAGTGCTTTGGATTGGTTATTCAAGTCGCAGAGAGAGTTCACAATCAAAAAACATTGAAAAATGGCCTTGCATCCATTCGCTTGCGTTATTGCCTGATTATTTCTGTGAGCTCACATTTGCGGTGGCTGTTACGTAACATCACACTGGTAATATAACTACGGTAGGACCCATGAACATTCATGACCAACACCGACTACGTCACTATAACGATTAATTAACTATCGAAATATGAGTCGCAAGTTTGCTAAGAGGTACGACCTGTATCGTGCCTGAACATCAATTACTACCCTGCACGTATGAGCGAAAAACGCCAATACCAGGCAACGCATTTTAATTCGCCTGCTGCCAGACAAGGATATCATTCACAGCATCATTCTTTCTTCGCGCATTGGAACAACTCACGCAGGATCAAACCTGTCGGTAAGAGCAACCTGTCTCTTTATTTACCACCACCTCCGATGGACGAGAACGAGTCTCGCAAAGCAAGGCAAGCAGTTCATCTACCTTTTTCTCTTGTACCCTTTCTCAATCTATCTCCGCTGTTTCCTTGAGTCTTTAGCGCCTCTCGGAAACCGCTTTTTCCTCTCGGCGAGTCGACTGCGCGTTGTCACCTCTCACTCTCTTATTTTGGCACAGGCTAACCAGCACAAGCCTACTAACTTAGAACAGAGTGAAATTTGAAAATCATTCGATGTTGCAAATAACTATAACACAAAACTAACAATTCGAATTCAGTCGTATTGAACATTCAATCAACATTTGGTGACGATAAAAATAATTGCGTTTCGAAACATCCAATACGTTTTTCTTGAAGCACGCGCTGCAAATTAGATTAGTAGCCAGGACGACGGCAAGGCAAGACAAATGAGAGGCACAGGTGTAGCAAACCTAAACTTTTGGGGAGATGCATACTTTGTCCATAACGATTAACAGTTTCATCTGAATTTCCATTTGAAGTTACCTGTTTGTTTTCATAAAAACGTCCAACAGACCACAGACAGTCATGAGCATATCTTTGAATATGTTTTTATTTACAGTATTTTTACTTTATTCGTCTGCATACTCATGGTCCATACCACAGCACAATCGAATGATACAAGAGCACAAATGGTTAGTCATAGTGCGTTTCAGAGTAGGTGTTAGCACATCATCAATTGTCCTAGTCTTACTTGAGTTTAGAAAATTTTGCCCCTAAACGCGCTGTTTGTCAATCTTTAAGGAATGGCAGTTGACCCCCAGGTGCCGGGTACGTGGACATGGTAACACCGTAGTAGGACATCTTGTGCCAACGAAAGTAGAAAAAGCACATTGGTAAATGCGCTACAGGCTTTCAAATTAGGGGCGGCGGAATAAATTTTGTAGTGGGGGTCCGGGTTCCGATCTAAGCGCAGGCCTACTACTTACAGCCGAAAAATGCAAGGGACCTTTTGCATCTGTCATGACCTACATTAGAGCAAAGCTCAGATTTTAACTTTCAGGGACACTCTTGCTGCAGTACGAAACTTTCGAGGCAAATGGCGTGATGCTAACCTCAAGATCTCCCGGAGATTGACTTCAGTTTAAACCCTATGCCCATGATTCTACATCGCATAGAAATGAATCAACGTCATGCCTCATATCACAGGCGTCCGCAGAAATTTTTCGAGGAGGGGGCAACGTCGAAATTTTGCTTATCCTTTTATAGTTGATGACGATGCAGGGGTGGATCCAGCCAGTAAGTTTAGGGGGGCAATTTTAGTATTATTTTGCAGTCAAGTCTCATTACGAGTTGACTACTGTAAGCGACATGAAGTATACTTCACAACACTGCTGTGACAAAACAATCGGGATCCAAATGGGCCTTATATCGCGAATGGTTCTTTCCGAATTGTACAATATCATGGTGAAAAATGTTACTTTTGTAGGTTTTAAGGGGGGCGATCGCCCCAATCGCCCCCCTCTGGATCCGCCCCTGTGACGATGCAATGCAAATGGACGTTCAAAAACGATTTACCCTTTATTACCTATTAGTCTGTTCCGGTTCAATCTCAATTCTCAATCTTTTGTCTAAAATGTTTTCTACACTTCGGCTATCAGTAATGCTTTTCTTTTGATAAACTGCCTAATATTCATTTTTTTTCGAGCGCTTTTTACAAATAAGTCATAATCAACAGCCAGAAGTACATGAGAGGTGAAAAAATAAGAAAATTAGACACTCTCGCAAAACTGTCTCAAGCAATGAGAAGTAGAACTATATGTTGGCAAGACTATCGGACAACTTACTATCGTTACAATAGAACACCACGCAGGCTTGAAAAATTTAGCAGATAAATTACGAAAACTCGCTACAGCAAATATAGTTTCGCACTTAGTGCTCACTAAGAACTCAGAACTAAACCTTAACGATAAAAACGTATATCCCACAAGTTTGCATAAACGTATACTGACATGCCACGTATTTTTATATTGTGTGAAAAGAAGAGTCGTTTGATTAAACACATTGGTCACAGTGTCACAATAACAATGGCTTTTTAAAAGATGTGGAAGCACTACTACAGGTTTACTCCAGAGATGAGCGGACTGTCAAATTTTGCGATCCAGATCCAGTCCTGATTTTTTAAAACTCAGTCCAAGTCCAACCACACTCCAAACATTTTTTTCAAATGTAAAGTCCAAGACCAAATGAAGTCCAAAATATTTTTAAAATGCAGCCTTTTCACAACAAAAATGCCGCATTTCTTTTGCATTAACTCAGTCCAAATCCGATCCGGTTCTTAAATTTTGAAGAGATTTACAGTCCGGATCCAATCCAAATTAACAAAATTTGCTATAGTCCGGATCCAGTCCAGTGCTCTTCTCTGGTTTACTCATGCTTATTTTCACACAGTGTGAAACTATACGTGGCTTACTGGTCCGCTACCAGCAGTGTCACTGTCTCGCTGCATTACCTACCAAGATGTCTGTGTTCAAAGTCGCATGCAGGGCTTCCATTCAGTGATTTCCAATAAACCCAGATTTCGCACCAAAAAAAGTATCTTCGTACAATAAAAACTCAGAAAGCTTGTGTTGCAAAACAAACCTTTGAGTGTGCTTATTTGAATTATGATGATGATCAAATACTGATAATAATTATAGTTCCTCTTCGAAATGTTCTTCTGCAGCGCAAATATACATTTGGACAACCTTTTTGTGGTTCAAGACGTTTTTCATAACGCTGGTAACATACTCCGTTGACGTTGATGATATCTTCACTAATTGCAGGAGTACATTTGTTATTAAACTAGGAAATATTGTTCAATCTTGAACTGCAGCGGGATCTAAAATGCCACAGAAAATATAATCCCAATGCCTCTAATTCAAATATGTTTTTTCATTTGTATGTGTAAGGAAAGATCGAAATTTAAATAATCAATCCTAACCGTTGTTTCACCAGTTTCTTCAATTGACATTAGAGACAATAGCATTATATAAAAAAACCGACAATCATCTCATATGAGGATATGAAACCGATTGAATTCGCTCTGCTTCATCGGATTTGCGTACTTTCTCCCCTGATGTGCGCATGCCAACACTGTAACATAAACCTATTTCATTTTATTGAACACACTGAAGTTGCTGATGAATTTATCACTTCAAAAAACCCGCATGTAACGTGATTTTTCATAATCAAACCTAGACATCCAAGTCGACTAAAAAAGCAGGTCTGGGTGGAAAAAGCCCGCAGTGGGACCACTGGTCACATGCGGAAACATGCCTACTATACCGTAACTTGAAGTGAACGTTTGAAGGTTTATTGCCGTGTTTATTGTTACGCAGTAAAGACCAACAGTAGAGTAGTCCGTTAGCAAGATCCGCACTTGTCTCTGCAGGCAAAGGAGCGGACATGACCGAACCGCAATCTCATCACTGCTTGACACCTGGGCAGAAGAGTGAACCTGGCTCTTGTGCAGTGTCCGAGTCCAGGTACGTAACCAGGGGGGAAATTTCCCCTACAATTCCGAAAGTTGCAATCCTGCATATACTTTACCTGGCAGGCGAGTAAAAATGCAGTTTTGTCAAGTAATCAGAGGCGACCTGTAGGCTACATAGTCTGAAAGTGTTACAATTTTCATTTGATGTAATTACCGCGCTATCCTATGGCGAATTTGAAATCATTCAGCTGCAACGGAAAGAGCCAGCAGCAAATTGTAACGTAACTGCAAGGCCAGATTAAGGGGGGGGGTGACAACTGGGCCAATTTCCCCCAGTCCCCCGCTGCAAGGAAACCCCCCGTGATGAAATTTGTTTGTTTCAAATAAAATACTCATTTGAAAAATTTTCGTGCGTCAGAAGCGATACAGGAACACAACTCTATATTATATTCCTATGTTGCGTTAAGTATCAAGGGCCCCAACTAAGGTTGCCGAATGGCCGGTATTTCACTGGCCTGGATGGTATTTTACTGGTAATTAACCAAGGCCGGTGTTTTGAAGATCAGTACCTGAAGCCGATATTTTGAAAATTAATAATTTGCAGCAACTGCAAAAAGAACTAACACACTAGAACTTCTCAAATTATAATGACTCTAGCAGTGAATCTTGTTAGGACAGTTCCTTCAGCGAAGTTCATTAAGGCCGGCCAAATATTTAAGACCAACATAAGGGAAAATTATCACTTGTGGCCAGAGCTGGGCAGTAGCGAGCTACTAAAATAGCGAGCTACTAAAATAGCGAGCTACTGTAGCGAGCTAATTTTCCAGTAGCGTTAGCGATAGCGCCGCTCTTTTTGAAAAAATAACGGATGCGGTAGCGAGCTATCACCATTTTACCGCTACCGCTATTCGCTACTTTGACGTGAGTGGTGGCCAAAGGAAAAAGTTCGCAACAGCTCTTCCGTCAGCATACGTTGATAGTAACTACTCTTCTCACTGTTTTGCGCTGATTGTGGATGATTCGTTTGTGGTAAGCTAGTAGCATCAGGAAAGATTTAGATCAGGTTGCTTTTGACCTGGTCGATAGGTTCCACGTTAGTTCGGTAAAAACTCAACATCAGCGACAAACTTAAACCAGTTGGGGCTTGAAGCATTGGCTACTGCTACCGGTAAAGCTGCGCATGACCGAACTGAATGCTTGGAAAAATATTGCGCTGGGTTCGACATTTCGCTGCATGTGCAACTGCGGTTTTTGTTTTGAAGCATATGTCAGTATGACAGTTTATGTAGCTTGCTTCGACTTCAGGATATTTGACTGTATGCATAACTTCAAGCAAACTTATGATTCTGTCTTGAAGACAGTGGCGGAGCCAGGGGGAAAGGGAAGACATCTGTCCCCGGGCGCAGCATTTTGAGGGCGTAAATTGAGGTTGGAATGTCACGTAACAATTACGAAATATCAAATGTCAGCGGGCGCAATTACGATTTACGAAATGTCGAATGCCAGTAGCTGATACCCAGTTGAAAAATCTCATCAAGATCACCAAGGTTCGCAAAGGGAGCAATTACGAACCTTAGTGACGTTTTCAGGCGTCACTAATGTCTTCAGCAACCAGCACCCGCATATGGTTTGACTGACGGTTGCGTCACAATGCTTTCAGATAGCCAGGCTTGCGAACTTTCCCACGTCGTTCTCATTCTATAGTTGGGTCACAATGGACGAGAATCCAGCATTCACAGTCCATGCAACTGTGCGTACTTTTAGAGCAGCGCTAAACCTTAATAGTATGTTGTTGCGATAACAGATCTGATGTTTAGGAAATTATTTGATTTTTGATGGTTTGACAAACTTCATGTTGAAATGGATTTGATGTGGTTCTGAAGGTAATTATGATGATTTTTATTTGTGGGATGTTTAAATAAATCCTGACTACTTTTGCAAACTTATAATTGCAAATGGGCAACAGCGTTGAGTATATTAGTTATAATTGTGTACTTTTCAGTTACTCTCAGGGACACGCGGAGAGCGGGGGCATTGCTTCCCCTGTTCTTTCAAAAGGGAGGCAAAGGGGGCGGAGCTAACTTTTCATTACAGTATCATAGGGAATTTTATGGTTAACAAGATCTAGTTGAAACCAATTTATTGCGACTATTCATGCACCCACAACATTCAGAATGGTTTTCTACACTCTCTGTTATTATTTTTGAGGTCAACACTGTTGCTGAACAGAAACAAACATATTGGTGAAAAATTTTTGTTTTTTGTAAGTTTACATTTCCTTCAATACTTTTACTGGCCCCTGCCCTGCCGCTGCTTCGCCTGCTATTTCGGCTGCTACCTGTGTTTTATGTAATTTCACCCATAAACTAAGCATCTTCGCAGATGTTGTGGACCCCACGGGGCAAGGATCCACACACATTTTGGGGATGTAACTGTTCCTTTTGAGGTTTAAATTATGTTCCTGTTTTGCTGTTGACTTCATTCTGAAGAAGCTTTCTATCATCTTGACGAATAAGGAATATTACTTGCATTGTGTTGTATT
>Ga0210059_1003017_pt1 | contig 26742 bp, 14 predicted proteins | sample Ectturendosymbi2_FD_188042 | JGI IMG/M metagenome (GOLD analysis project Ga0210059, IMG submission 188042) | Ecteinascidia turbinata endosymbiont from Florida, USA - Sample 2 (SPAdes) (version 2) | ecosystem: Host-associated > Tunicates > Ascidians > Unclassified | place: Key West, Florida... | reverse complement strand
ATATTTTTTATCATTCAGGATTTTTGAGCAACTTGCGCTTTCCCTGAAAAACGGAGTTGCCCTGGAATTTTTCACTGTATTGAAATATTTGTTATCATTCAGGATTTTTGAGCAACTTGCGCTTGGCCTGAAAAACAGAGTTGCCCTGATATTTTCACTGTATTAAACATGTATTTTTTATTATTCAGGAGTTTTGAGTAACCCGCGCTTGCCCTGAAAAAACAGAGTTGCCCCAAAAATTTTTCGCTGTATTGAATATACTTTTTACATTCTGAATTTTTGAGCAACTTGCGCTTGCCCTGAAAAACAGGGGGTTCCCTGCATTTACTGTACCGAATAAATATTTTTTATTATTCAGGAGTTTTGAGTAACCTGCGCTTTACCTAAAAAACAGAGTTGCCCTGGAATTTTTCACTGTATTGAATATACGTTATACATTCAGGAATTTTGAGCAACTCGCGCTTGACCTGAAAAACAGAGTTGCCCAGAAATTTTTCAATGTATGGAATATACTTTTTATATGCAGGATTTTTGAGCAACTTGCGCTTGGCCTGAAAAACAGAGTTGTCCTAATATTTTTCACAGTATTAAACATGTATTTTTTATTATTCAGGAGTTTTGAGTAACCCGCGCTTGCCCTGAAAAAACAAAGTTGCCTTGAAATTTTTCGCTGTATGGAATATACCTTTTACATTCTGAATTTTTGAGCAACTTACGCTTGCCGTGAAAAACAGAGGGTTCCCTGAATTTGCTGTACCGAATATATATTTTTTATTATTCAGGAGTTTTGAGTAACCTGCGCTTGCCCTAAAAAACAGAGTTGCCTTGGAATTTTTCACTGTATTGAATATACATTATACATTCAGGAATTTTGAGCAACTTGCGCTTGCCATGAAAAACAGAGTTGCCCGTAAATTTTTCGCTGTGTGGAATATACTTTTTACATTCAGAATTTTTGAACAACTTGTACTTGCCCTGAAAAAACAGAGTTGCCCTGATATTTTTCACTGCATTGAGCAGATATTTTTTATTATTCAGAAGTTTTGAGTAGCTTGCGCTTGCCCTGAAAAACAGATGGTGCCCTGCAATTTTTCACTGTATTGAATATACTTTTTACATTCAGGAGTTTTGAGCAATATGCACGCGCTTACCCTGAAAAACAGAGGGTGCCCTGATATTTTTCACTTTATTGAACATGCATTTTTTATCATTCAGGATTTTTGAGCAACTAGCGCTTGCCCTGAAAAACGGAGTTGCCCAAAAATTTTTTGCTGCATGGAATATACTTTTTACATTCAGAATTTTTGAACAACTTGCGCTTGCCCTGAAAAACAGAGGGTGACCTGAATTCACTATATTGAATGTATTTTTTTATTATTCAGAATTTTTGAGCAACTTGCGCTTGCCCTGAAAAACAGAGTGCCCTGAAATTTTTCGCTGTATTGAATATATTTTTTATTATTCTGGAGTTTTGAGGAACCTGCGCTTGCCCTGAAAACAGAGTTACCCTGGAATTTTCACTGTATTGAATATACTTTTTACATTCAAAATTTTTGGGCAACTTGCATGCGCTTGCCCTAAAAACAGACGGTGCCCTGAATTTACTGTATTGAATGTATATTTTTTTATTCAGGATTTTTGAGCAACTTGCGCTTGCACTGATAAACAGAGTTGCCCTGGAATTTTTCACTGTACTGAAATACATTTTATGATTCAGGATTTTTGAGGAACTTGCGGTTGCCCTGAAAACAGAGTTTGCCCTGAAAATTTTCAAGCCCGGGAGGGCGGCCGCCCCCCCCCCGACCCCCCGCCTCGTACGCCTATGTCGATCACTACCTAGTGGTCTGCAACTTATGTCTGGAAAAAACAGCAGAGTCTATACGACGAGCAAGATTAAGAAGACCCACCAAATAAAGTGGTGGACCCCGTTGGAAAAAGATGTAAGAAATACCTTTGCAGGCTGCAGGCAGCTTCTCATCCTTGTTCCAAGATCTCCCGAAATGCACAGCGGACACAGAAGAGAGTCGCAGCTGTAAATTCATCAGCTGCTCGTTATGCAGGCAGAAACGACTCGGTGTTGTAACGAGTGGCAGAAAGTACGCCTTCGGTGGAATTAGGCGATGACAGGTGCAATACCGGCAAAGAAAGGAGCTTACAAGGTCGAACTCTTTGCATGCACGATACACTGAGGTACGAAAGTACGCAGCCCTCACAGTTAAAAAGTCCTAAATGCAGTCTTGGCGAATTACGGACGTAACTAGATTCCAATTACTAGCAAGCCAACAAAGTGGTTTGGCCAACCATCTAGTGTCTTAAAACTCTTTTCAAGCCCGCAGAAGCCACAATCGTGGCTTTTGAAGTTATGATCGGCCACAACTCGAACGGATTGCGCTAGAGATTCAGTGAGGACATCCTCGGATTCGGAAAACAGCAGTCGATCCGATGAGTGCTAAAAATATACCTTTACATTTGAAAATTTTGAGAAACGAAAATGTTTGATTTGCCGAAAGCCATGTTTTGGCAGTTTTCGAAAAATATTAAAATATCTTTTCACGCTTTCCTGTTAGCTTTTTCAAAACTTTTTTGGCTTGTACCACGTCAGAAGACCCCAACCAACCAAAATGAGTCATCACTGTTTTGAGCAGTAAACTTTTGGGGTGGAAAAAGTGGGCGTGGTCACAGGATTTTCGGATGACGTTATCGGGACCTGAGAAAAAAATTCAAGGGGCAATTTCTGTTTGACGTTTTTTATTGAACTAGACGAAAATCCGCATCTTTATAGAGTCCTTGATTGGTCTTATGGCATTAGCGTTATGGCCTAAACTATAAATTAACTAGCTCGTCCCCCTAGCGGATTAATTAATTAATTTTATCAATAAAACTTCCGTAACTTATTTAGTTCTTCATATTTTCACTTGAAATTTGTTTGGATGTTGTAAGACACCAATGGAAACATGTTCCGCAATTTCAGACGTTTCGTGTATGAATTGGTACAATTTACCCTTCAAAGACCCAAAGAGGGTAAAAACAACCCAAAAATGTTGAGTTTTGCACCGTTTTACCTCTCCCCAAAGAAGAAAGTGCATTTTTAAAAATTATTTTCGCGCAGTTAGGGTCTTCACCGACATTTATCATACAGAAACGTTATTTCCAACGTTCTTCGTTTTTGCTCCATGGCTTTTCCAATAAAAACCACGAATTTTTTGCAATGTGAGAAACGGGTTTTCCCCAAAAAGAGTACGCGCAGCATACCTCAAAAATGCGTTGCTGTCTTCCGAATCCGAGGATGTCTTCACTGACTCTCTAGCGCACTCCGTTCGCGAGTTATGGCCGATCATAACTTAAAGCCATAGCTCAACAACCAAAACGTCATGCTCAACAACGAGGAGACGTTCTCGGCAGATGCAGATAATAGCATAATATCTTTGGACCCAGCCACTCTCATGCCATCAGACACATGAGGTGCATTTAGAAGAGGAAATTCCATCACTGCGGTTGAAATCTTCCCATCTGTCTAAAATTGAAAGGCTGGGAAGCCTGCAGGTTGAAATCTGACCTGAAATTCTTAAACCTTATGAGCATTCTTTGGCTAACTCGTGTGTGTCAAGTGGCCTGGCGGTCTGGAAGGCTGCCGTAAGATTGGAAAATTGAGGTGATAATTCGCATACACAAGAAGGGAGACAGGAGGACACGTAGGCTACTAACCACCGAGGCAACTCTCTTGTTAGTCTCCCTGGAAAATGTATGCCAAGTACCTTGGGTAAAAATGCCGCGACCGTGAAATAATTGCTTCAAGCTGGAGGATACCCAATGCGATTTTCGTACGGGCCGTATAACTTTAAATGTTCACTCCAACAAATTTTCTAGAAATAATAGAGTATGCTAAAGACGTCTACATCCGGTTTTGTCGATCTCAGATAACACCGGGTCTCTCGAGTAAAGCTTTCGGGAGTGTTGTGCGGCGCCCCGTGTCCCCGTGTTGAAGTTACGTTTAAAAAATCACTTGATGAAAAATTTTTTATCAAAATTTTAGGGCTTACTCAGGGGCTTATGCAATTATTGTTGTTTTTTGGCCATGCTTGCCAACCACCAACGCTAGATGGCTAAGCAAAGGCTCTAAAGATGCGCATTTTCGCCTATAGTTTATTTTGAAGAAAAAGGGAGTAAATTGCCACTTAAACGTTTTTCTCAGGCCCAGATAACGTCATCCGAAACCCCTTGACCACCGTTACGTCACACCAAAAGAGCTCGTGACTTTTCAAAATCGAAAGTGCCCGGATTTTTTAACCGCTCTCCAGCTCGATCGGTTGGCAAATTATGTCCGGACAAAGTCCGAGTCACGTTTGTGCCTTTACGGTCTGGAAAGGGTTAAAAAAGACATTAGACTTCGTTGAAAGAATGCAAAACATATCATATAATAAAAAGTTAAGTATGATTCATTAAATAAAAACTGCAGTGAAAAGTAAATGCAACATATGAACTTATAGCATAGTTTATTCAAAAATTTCCATGGGAAACGCTTGTTGATGGAGTTGGGTGCAGTAAAGAAACAAATATTTTATGAAAAAAAGATTTCAGGGTCATGAAACAAAGATTCGATTTGGCGCGAATTGGCCATCATAGTGTTGCAGGAGTACGGTATTGACGGCCGGCTGTTACAAGCCAACAAGTCGTTGTATTCCTGATTAGGAGTTTGTGTCCATGTCGGCGGAGTTAAACAACAGCCGTTCACCATATTAACTAAAGTTAATGGACTCCAACAAGGTTGTACTATCACCACTCTTCATAGTTTGTATGAAATGGATATACATTGGCTGCCGAGTCAACGAAGGTTTGCCACTGTCAAAAGCTGTAAGGTCAACCGTTTACTTGTTTCGGACGATTTTCTGCTGGTTGCATTCTCTCAACAGGTCCAACATGCACTTGGTCGGCTTGCAGCTGCCTGCTTTTAAGCTGGAGTGGAAATTAGCACTAAAATGACCGAAGTATCCCGCCTCTCAACAAACCCGGGTGAGTGTACGCTGCAAGTAAGCGCCAATGCACTGCAGCTGATCGAGGATTTTCAAGTACCTTGGGGTGGTATTCATGAGCGATGGAAGGCAAAACAGGGAGATTGATACACGGATTGGCAAAGATAACTCAATATTGGGCAGCTTCAACGTTTCGTGGTCACAAAACGGAGCTTTCGAACACCACGCAGCTTTCGAAGCGGTCTTTTTCCCAATCGTCACCTCATGGTCATAAATCTTGGGTGATGACTAAGATGGGTACAAGCAGGAGAGATGGGATTTTGGCGAAGAGTTCACGGTGTGAGAATTTTCCACAAAATATGTAGCTGTGAAATTCGTGAAACCCTGAATGAGCAAGTTATCCTCACAAGAGAGAGAGATATCCAGTTAGGATGGCTCATCCACGCATGACCAGCGTGCTCCAGGAAAGATTGGCGAGGCGAGTCCTGCTGGCTACAGACACGGGAAAGCGCCCCAGAGGTCCTCCAAGGACAAGGTGAGACGATTGCATCTTCGACCTGGCTTGATCCCGTCTTGTTATGGAGCCAGCAGAACAGCTAAAAGTTGCTGAAAACGTCAGGTATTAAGGCTGCTGCGCCAGCGTCCTCACGTAAGGAAAACGATTGTGAAACGTGAGTGACGACCAATAGAAAATGCGCGTGGATTGCAAATAACCAGAAGTGGTGCCTTCATAACCGTATACAGCAGTCTTAAGAAATACTGTTTTTGTAGACTTTTCCATCGGTAGCGTGCTGACTGAGGTAGGGAGGACGTATGTCTTACGTGCTGCACTTGTGCGCTCTGAAAATAACCGTGCCTCTCTGGTGAAACTGACATCCGTGGCGCCGCACTGCTTTCATTTAGCAAATGTTCAGTGAGGCGCATGGTTGTTTGCGGTGCCTGCTGTGAGGTAAATAATGGTTTAACATTTTTTAAACCTTCAGAGAACAGTCCCATTTGTTTTCATAATGTATCGGCAAGTTTTGGTTTCATTTTTGCACTTGTCTTGCCACCACTTATCGCCAGTATGTCACCGTTTCAATACAAATGTTCCGCTGTTTCCACCAAGTCGGCTGGCTATTGTCACAAAATTTTCTGACGTTTATTTGCGTGAAGCGACGTTTACTTAATATACTCCCAGGAATGGGGAGCCTGTGGGGAGTCCGCCCCTATAAGTGTTGCAAAATTTGTCGAAATGGGGCAAACAAAACAGTTTATATACTTTCTGTTTTGGGTAGAAAAAACAAAAAAGTATATCTGGGCCGAGTTAGCTGCGCAACGAAACGCGTAAACTTGGAAATAGTGAAATTACCTGTGAAATGTGAGTTCGTGGTATTTTTTGCTTTCTAATTCGTGAAAAATATCGATGAACCTTATTTTTCTCCCGACTTTCTTCTATTGTGGTTCATGAGAATATTGACGTTTTGGATGTTTCAAATCACTTTTAACCGCTACAACATCATTTTTTAGACTTGTTTTTCATTTATTGCTCAAAAAAGCTGAAATGATAGGACACAAATCACGTAAACCAGTTTCACTTTTTTTTCATAAAAAAGGTGTACCACTTCCCTTTTGTAGTGGTTTTACAGCTGCTTTAAACGACGTCTTGATGGCGTTTTTGGTTTTAGTGCGATTTTTTGATTGCGATACAATCCGACACATGCCTGCTTCTAACCCTTATTGTGTTATATGCATGGCGATGCGATTTCTACTATTTGTTGCTTCAGTTTTTGATCATAGCGAATGACTTATAGCGAATGCAGCGACAAAACTTTCAATGCATGAGATTATTCCACACCAAAGTAATCATTTTATTTGCATGACAAAAGAAGAGACCCGGAGGTCATCAAATCATCTGACCATGGGTCAATCATTATGTTTGTTCAGCTAACACAGCAGCAAGAGACAATCCGTGGAAATTTTAGAAAAATGAGCACAAGAAAACAAGTAGAAAGATTAGCACAAGAAAACAAGAAGAAAACGAGTATTAATAATGATAGGCCGATATTTCAACAAAAAAAAAACAGGCAACAACACGGACAAAATAAGCACAAAGTATTTAATACAATTCAATGTTTATGATAGTTTTCTCGTGAGGGAACAAAGTATATTTTGAGGCTATATAAATCAGAAGTCAAGGCGACGTTCAACAAAAAACAATAGAAAAATATTCTCAAAGGCTCTTTTTACACAGAAACAGCGCCAATGTGTGGACGAGTTGCAAAGCAAATTGGACGCCGCCAAGGCGCGCTACAAAGCGGCTCTGAACAACCTGGAGAAAATTTCTTTAGAAATTCACCAGAAACGTCAGTTGAACGCCCAACTGAAAGCTCTCATCGAACGTCGCAATGATGCGGTTGATTGTTCCTGCAGTGAGGACGACTCAGTTTCCGGGAGTGGGGATCTTGACGTAACCGGACCTAAGGCCTACGGTATATGCACGTCACTGCGTCTCATTCGATTGAAAATTGTTTCAAAGCAGTTAGTTTTTCACGAAATGCCAAGTTGACATTGGAATTTAACCGTAGGTTGTTCCTTAAAACTTGAACAAACAGTAGTTTTGATAAAGTTTAGGATGGTCCACACGGGGACTTGCGTTGTAAATTTAAAGTTGTTTTTGCGCTCTTTTTAGGTAAGTTTTAAAAATATTTAGGTTTACTGAAGTGCTACCGAAATAGAAAAATATTTGTTTTGAAGGTAATCAGGCAAAGATTTGACTTTCGATTAAAAACAAAATGCATTACGTGCAAAGAAAACCAATGACCACTGATGCAAGCTTTTTGCAGATAACATCAGCGATTTGGAAGATGAACTAAACAACTTCGATTTCAATGAAGAACATGAAGAATACTCGAGCGAGGATGAAAGCTATTCTTTATCGGAAGATGTCCTTGGTGCAGAAAGTGATGCAAGCGGAACCAGTTAGTAGATCTCGTGGATATTTTGGACATCTTAAAAAAATGTGTCTGCTAACATGGAATTATAATGTGATAAAAGTACACAATGAGTCTTAAGTACATTCTTGACCATTTTATCTAATCTTAAAACAACTGTTCTAACGTTTAAAAAAACAACAATAACTGTAAAGAATATCAACGCTAAGGTCGTCCCTAGTTGGAGATGCATGTTATTGGAAACCCCTCTTGCAATCGGTTCCCGTGCTAGAAATGGATGATAATTTTTTCAAGTCTTGCTTCAGCTGGCCTTTGTATTTTGTTGACCCCACGATGCGGTTCACGTTTCAGGCAGTCGAACGTCGTCTTCCTCGTCTGTTCACGTGCGGGCCTCTTCGAAGAAAATACGGCGCCTGCGAAGTCAAATCAGCTGCACATCACTGGAAGAAGAACAGCTCTTTCCACAAAACGCCGGAAAGAGCGGGAAGAAGAAATTGGGGGTTCCCGTTATTGGTAGGTTAGAAGCGAGAACAGAGAGTTTGTTTTGGAAACTTTGTTTCAGAAACAATGAAACAGTGATTGAGCTGAAATATTGGCATTTTGCTTTGTTAGTATTCAATTTTGGAAGACTTCCGACACTTGGAAAAAAATGTGAGCTTTTAAGATATTATTCCGAAAATCAAATTATGACCAAGCTAAAATTAAAAATAATATTCTCAAATGTTTGTTTGAGTGAAGCCTAGCAAGATTTCACAAAATGTAATGGCTCTAATAGTTTTTTAAACACAAATTTTTGCTCCCTACTATAATTACGCAGAGATTACAAGCTTACTTTGCTTTTTTCCGGAATGCTAAAGGAATGAACACAAGCATTAACGAAGACGAAGAAGTTTTCGAACATTCCGCAACGACCAATGACTCAGCGAATTCACCCTGTCCAGACGAAGAGACGTGCAAACCACGTGATGTGACGTACGACAACCTGCACGGAAAACACGTGACCTCCTGTACAAAACGGGACAACGATCCAGATGAAGAAAACTTTGATATATTCGACGATCTCTGTTGATCCTCAGAGCTAAAGGTGCCTATCCGCTTGATCTGGCTTAGCAATTTTGAATCTACCTTCGTTATCGCGGACCAACGGTGCTGCCCTGCAAGGAATTCCGTCCATCACAGTCAAATGCATGCTTTATAAGCTTGAGCGAATATTTCTGGTGATGGCAGTGTTTAGCCGCTGGAACGATCAACCGGACAGGGGCGTTGCCTTTACGAAACACGAGGAGCGTTCTCATTGGTCTATCTTATGAGACACATTCTTATGGATATTCACAGGTTCTCTTAGGGAAGATTCTACTACGGTGGTGATGCAACGCAACAAGCTGCATCGTGCCAAGCAGCAAAAGACTGATTTGCTTCCATCGATCTCCAGTTGCACGTTGTTTGATTTTTCCAGTATAAAAACGAGTATATTTCATTACAAAGCTTTTGTGTATAATTCAGCCATTGTGTACAATTCAGCCGACATTGATGAGAGGCAGGGCGGAAGGAAGCAACTCGAAAAACAATTTCTGAAACATCCCGATTCCTGGCATCCCGCTACCATTGTGCCAGACAGTGAGACATAACTCCGCGTGAGCCAGCGGTGGCTGGTAGGAAATGTGCTATGGCAGGTGTCAGGAACCTTTTTGGCTGAGGGAGCCACGAAACCTACATATTTTTTTAATTGTATTTCCGTGAGATCCATATAATATTTTTCAACACTTAATGTGACTAACTTGCTAACTAACGTGGTGCGTTTTTAAGCAAAATCAACAATTTTAAACAATGGTAAATGTCTGAATTTTATCTTATAACATGCTTCTTCTTGTTAATGCGACTTCTGGTGCTGCATGGTGTTCCTGATGGTTTTGTAGTCTGGTAGATGGAAAATTACAGAAAAAGTTTCATTCGTAACAATCGTGTCAAGAAATATCAAGCGAGCCAGATGCCGTCATCTAAATAGCCACATCTGGCTCGCGAGCCATAGGTTCCCGACCCCTGAGTTATGGTATCGTACCTCGAGGTCAAAGCAAATATTTTTTCAAGAGTCGCCAAACGACCGATTAGTCCTGATCTAAGCAGGCCTATCGCTTTGCGAGGTCTGGATACAAACGCATTACTTACGGTGAAAATCACCTTATAAAGTTACACACCAGGTGTCAAACATGCGATGACCCGTCACGCGATGACGAATTCCAGACCTACCGGTTTGTTCGACGCGGTGTCCAGTAAGTCAAGAATGTGCAGATAAAACAATCGGGATAGACAGGTAATAATGGACACACTTAATTATAGCGGCGGAGAGCAATAGAGGGCTTGATGCCCCTCAGAAGCGATGAAACTCAAAGCTTGTTGAAAAAAACCGGCATGAAATTGTTTCATTTACTTTCTATTCTCGGATACAAGAAAAATTATATATAAAACAAGGCATAAAACCTTCCCTAAAAAACACATTTTACTGACAAGAAGCCTTGTTGCAAAAGCTTTTAAGCAACATTCCTTTTCGCCAAAATCACACAAAGTTTCGCGTCCACGTATTTTCATTTTGCATTTCGCAGTATAACCTCCTCTCACTATTGTCTATATCCTTGGCACTAATAACTGTTATGTTTTCCAATCAAATTATCAGTACAACACAAACGTAAAATTTATGTTAAGACTCAAGCGTTGGCTTCATTCTGCTCCATCGAAGCTGCATGCAGTTCAAACAGTTGTTTAAAATTCTGTTTCAGCAGGTGACTATAACAAGTGGCGTGTACTGTAGTAACACAACAGCGAATTCTTTACATTTTTCACGTTTTTGCAATATGATCCAGCGCGTCGGCGTTTGAGCATGCTCTGCCCATGTTTTCAAAGAGTCACTATTTTCGCAGTAATTTCCAAGATGAGACTGAAGCACACGAAACTTTCCGCTTCAAAGAGCAGTGATCCTAGCGTAGTGGGGCTGGCTTTGTTTTGTCGCGCCCGGAACATTATCGGACAACTCGAAGAGATGTCTAGCACCTGTTACAGATTCCCCTAAAAGCAGTCCGCTAACGTCTGATGCAGTTTATACCGAGAGGGTCGTGAGTCAGCCAGAGATGTGTAAGCCTCGTCTCGGCACAAAAGGCAATCGTCCGAAGTCCTTTCGCGATGAGCGATCTCAAAGATAGATGAATTGTTAGATACCCATGTCAAAATTTTTCATCCCCGTCAGTGCTAAAAATGGAGCCATGCTTACCTTATGAAAAGTTGGTATTTTCTGGTTTTCCAAAATCTCACTCACTCCGATCTCACGGCTGGGATTTTTTTATTGTACAGTGCCTACGCTTTTGTAAACTGCGAAACTCACTCTAATCAGTCAGCCAGTACAGGTTACAAAAGGCGAACAAAAAAATTTCCCAGTCCTTTGCTGATGCTGGCCTTATAACTTTGATCAGCGACACAAATCTGTTGTTTCTTGCAATTGCATAAAAAATTACCTATAGCTTGGCCTTCGGTTTGCATCGGTTGAGCAACAGTGGCCAGAAAATTGAAGCTGAACTACTACGTCGTGGGTAGGCGACATACAGAGACAGACCTCACGTTATAGGAGCGCCAACATTTTCATGGTAGACGTTTGTTTGCAAACATCAGAAAAGTTCTATTTATAGTTTAGCTTCAATTTTCTGGCCACTGTTGTTCATCCGATGCAAACCAAAGGCCAATCCATAAGTAATTTTTTATGTAATTGCAACAGATTCGTGTCGTTGATCAAAGTTATAAGGCCAGCACAAGCAAACATCAGCAAAGGACTGGGGAAATGTCTTTGTACGTCGGCAAGGAGGTTAGGCCTCAATGTTTCCCAACTTCGCTCGTTCCTTCATCCTGAATTGCACGCTTCACAAATTTTCATACTGTATGATGCAGTATGATGCAATAAATATTCGATGTGAAGATTTACTTTCTTGCTCGTTTAGTGTGTAATTGTGTCTATACGTCCGGAAAAACAGATCACTAAAAACGTTTTGTTGATTAGAAAAACCCCTTATATCGTACCAAGTAAAGGACTTTTTTTGGTTTCGTTTACTTCAAATTTAATTTCGTCCGTGACAGCTACTTTGTCTAGCTGTTAAGTAGCCAAAGCAGAGCCTGATTGCTTTCTCTGCACTGCAAAGCCAGAATCAGCGTACAATGTTCCAACACACACCTCATCGATCGCTTGTCTCTGCCTGATGTCGCCTTGCCTAGAGTGCTCCCTAGGGTGTCACTGATCTTGACTAACAACGAGAACAAGAAAAGCTTCATCAACCAAAACACAGCCCTTTGACAAAGGCTTCACCGTAAAACACTGAATGTTGGTTTTTACAAACATTTTTACAGCGTTTTCACAGCCCTTTGACGAAGGCTTCGCCGTCTAAATTGAATTGTCTGCAGCGCTAACATCGCAATGGCGTGTTGAAGGCATGGAGCCGAAAAGTGAATTTGGCAGTTCAGGGAATTTCACGCAGGGTCAAATGCTCAATGGTAAAAGGTTTTCTGCTTTTGCAACGTTCTTTGAGTAAATAAGCTGCCAAACATGAAGAGAGAAAGAACACAAATGGCTTTGCTTCTCTTCACAAATCGCATATCTTTTTTGAGAAAATAGCGGTTAACTGGTTGAGGCTTGGCTTGCTTTCTTGACTTCAACTTTTTTGCTAACCGATCGTAATCATTGATCCTGCGAACCAAAGAAAAACACAAAACTTTTATACTTTTGGGGCTGAAGGAGTCTAGCGTGTGTTCTTTTTGAAGCTTACCTCCCTGAAGTTGAAAAAGTTTAATCAAATCCAGCGTAATGTGACCAGACGACATGAAACCTTTGCGCATAAAAAACGGTGCACGATTGTTTGTGCGATTATTACGCAGATATCTTTTCTGACCCCGAACACTGGTACCATGACCCTGTGGCCGTATTAGATGGATGATTTCACGTCGACAAAATGACCTTCTCTCCTTATAGGCCCTCACTATTATTGAATAATGCATCAATTTTGCCGCAAACTCGTGCTTAAAAAAAATAACCGTCAGATAAAATTTCGTTTTGGTTTCAATTTCGCGTAATTTTCACATTGAAATTGCTGACATTTTCCGTTGTTTTTCGACAGCGGAAATATCGTTTGAAGCGCTTCAACCCAAAAACGATTTGCCAGCCGGTGATCTGAGAAATCTACCAGCAGGTGTCGCAATGTTTTATGCAACGTGACATGTTTGTGTGCAAACTCCGTTCTGTGTAATAGCGATTTATGTAAATTCATAGTTGAAAGTTTTCAGAAACTATCTATTCCAGTTTACGTGAGGTGTAGAACCACTGCAATGCACACTTGAAGAAAAACTAGGTTACTGAGTTCTCTTCTTTTCTTTTGATTGATCGTTGCCAACTTGTCAATAAAGAATATTTAAAACATTTTTACCCACGGAGACTGAATAACTATTTGTTCCCTAACAAAAAATTACAATCAGTAGCTCAAAAATTTAATTCAAGTGAGGCTTGTGGCAGCATCTGCAGAATTTCACTCTATGAGAGCCACGCGATAGTTTCATATACACTAACTTTCGTTAGTGCAATGATAGCAAAGACCTCAGAAAAACTTGAGTGAGCAACCGGTATCTCTTGGCAAATGTTTGGCAAACACAAAGCTTATCAAAAAATAATGGAAAGGAACGTCATCGAAAAAGCGTCTCCGCAACTTCTCACCGCAGAAAGGCTTTCTGAGTCCAACTGCGAGGTGGCTGCAAGGATCGGATCAAAACCGCTGTGCGATCTAGTCGCTTTCGTTGTTTGTAAATCTTTTAGGTATGTTCTCCATTCCCAACTAATCTGCAAAACTGTGGCCCGCCACGGAAGTGCATTCCACTACTTTGAAGATTATCACTCCGCGAATTGCCTGAACGAAGAATACCGGCCGAAATTTTTAGACAGATCTATAAACACACGTGAGCTCCTGTGTGAACGTGCGTGCGCGTGCGTTGTTCGACATTTCACCCATTTGTTGCCTGCTATCATACCGTAAATATTTGAAAAGATATCGAAGATAAACTAAGATCTATTAGGAAAAGAATCAAGTGTCAATTGTCTCTAAGAAAAAATTGGTAAAATTCTTGAACTGTTAGCAAACAGTCGAATGCAGTTGTTAATGTTAGTAGGAAGTCCAACACAAATTTATCGTTGTTTGCTTTAATGAATCATTGACTGCCAAGCGATTAAATGGGTGGCGCTTGGCGTTATCTTCTTGCACAACTAGTGAAGCATGATGCACAGCAGCATGGCAAAACAAACAAGCGGCTAAAATCTGAGATTTCAGTCATGCCAACACTGCGCATAAAAGTTCCGGGATCAGTTTTTATTGCATTTTTCTGTACTTATCAGCTTAGACAAAAGTATACTTGTTGCTTAGTTTTCTGTCTATTTCGTTTGGTAAAGTTTGTGCGGAGGATTTTTTGTTAGTTTTTTTCGGTGCTATTTTCATCTTCGTGCAGAAAATCTTAATGACATTGCAGTGGTTTCAAAAGCTTCGTTACAGTTTAGAATATGAACGTATTGCAGCTGTTTCTTCCACATTGCCCGATGCTTGATATGGATGTGTTTGTATTAAGGATGCGAATCAAGGAATGGTTTTCCTCCTACTGTAATTACAATCTCAAAATAACTAAAAAAACAACGCAAGTAAACGCAAACGTGCTCACTTCCTAAGTTTCCTCGTCGGCCAAATGCGCAAGTTAGTTGTTCTTTATCTTGATTATAGTTTTATTGTGATCGGCAAAAGCATGAGCTTTTGCATCTGATAGATAAGTAGATTTTTACATATTCCTTTTTTCCAGGTAAAAGGCGGTACTCAATTTTTCACGCAAAATCCAACTCTCTTTATGTACTGCACAGCCGGCATTTGCTTGTGTTACATTTTCCTGGGAATTTGCGCTTCTATCAGTGCTTGCTTCAAGGTGTTATTGGACGTTTTTACATCAACACATCAAATTAATTAAACCTGATTCCCAACCACAGTTCAAGTTCAAAATCTTTGTCTGTACAATTATGTCAGCTCTCGAGTATTTTATAACCTCAAGAAGACCCGTTTAGTTGGTTTGTTGAAGGTATCAACAAAGAAACAGAAGGTATTTCATATATTTCGTAGATTTATTTTCTTTTTAATTAAAGTGGAAGTAAAATATGCTGCAATACAAGGTTGCGGAGTCGGAGTTGCAAGGAGTCGGAGGTTTTTGGGTGGAGCCGGATTCCTAACAACACTAGGAGACGGAGTAGGATTTTTTTGTCCGACTTCGACTCCGGAAGTGTAATTGGATTATTTTTTCATCACACTCCTAAGTTAGGAGTTCCTGTTCAAGTAGTACAATTTCTTTTGAAACTTCTGTTGAAACAGATAATTCTTGCTGTGTGCCACGATTTCCATTGCTTGCTAGTTGCTGCAAAATTGTTGACTGCCAAACTTTATTCACTTTATAAGAAGTCGGAGTCGGAAATTTTGGAAAGGGAAGTGTGGGAAATTTTGGAAAGGGAAGTGTGGGAAATTTTGGAAAGGTCGGAGTTGGGGTCCGAGTCGGACATTTTAACTCCGACTCCGCAACCCTGCCGGGACACATAAACTGATTTACGCAATGGTAGTGTCATAAAATTTAGAAGCACATACATTTGCTGATAATACCAAACCAATTTCATTGCTGTGTTTAACAAGCTTTTGTGGCAATGCCAAACAAGAGGTTTCGAAACTTCTAGAAAGAATTTATTTATTTCAAAAGCTTGAATCCTTTTGAGTACTTCAGAGGAACAGATTTTGTAAAGAAAACAAGGTGAGAGAACGAGACGGGGACAAAATGGATATTTTTGAAAACGTATCCTTAGTTGTTTCTGCACTTTTAAAGTTTGATAAACGAGAAGAACTGCATGTTTGAAAAAGAAGGAAGTTTAAAAATCTCAATTTTCGATACCAGATCTCTTCTCATACACAACCGAGAAGCAGCTTTCCATATCTTCTTGGCTGTCATCGGAGATGGCACTGCCGAGTCACCTAAAAATGTTGTAACTGTGCCTTGGTTCAAGCAGTGTTGGACCTTTCAATTGGATTTATTCATTTATGCATGAACGAAAGAGTTTAGTTTGCAAGCTTCAATCGTCACCAAACAAGAAGAAAAACTGACAATTTCGTGACACAGACCATCGTCCCATACTCCCACGGTCTCTTTCGACTTCCCACGCCGTAGTACTCTGCATATTCCAATCTCCTTCTAGTAAAGTGTGTGAGTAATGCCAAAAGAACTAGATACCTTGAAATTTCACTTCGAATTGGGTTTTTGTAAAGATTTTTGAAGGGGTGCACCTCGCATTGCTGCGATTACTCTTTCTGTGGTTTCTCCTCAATTGCTATATTTAGGTTTGGAATGTTGAATCATGGATGCTCATCGCAATGTATGTTGCTTTAGCGCATAACTCGCAGGCGTGTCAGATGAGCTAATTATAGCATCTAGACACAGAGCACTCAAGCACGTCCACGACAGTTATGCAACTGTTGTCACAAGGCAATTGCGAATTTTTTAAAGTAATTCTTGAATTATTTGCGTGGTTGTGTTGCTTTATCAGTCAATGTGGATACAACTGACTTGATATTTTTAGGTCACCTTTGCAATATTTTGTCAAAGCAAACAGTAAGCTTCAACTACGCTCACGATATTTAACGCGTAGCGATAAACTCCAGATGTTTATCTTGATGATTTAAAATGTTAGTGAAGTTCATTGTAAATTCAAGTACACGTTTTGTAATAGTAATGCGCAAAGTAGCCATAGGTAATCTTCACAAATCTCATAAAAAGCAGCTTCTGGAGAAGGTTCTTTAGCAGCTTGCCAACTTCTTTGATTCCCTTTTTTGTGATGTGCCTGGAAAATAACCGTCTTCAACCAGCTTCTTGTAGTACAAATGTGATCGATTCTCCGTTGCATCCATTGCAAAGCATACGATTCTTGCCCTTCGACGAATATGAATTCAGAAACTATTGGCGCTGGTGAAGCTGACGATCATTAACAAATAATCAAAACCACAAACAAATATCCACTCTTTCGTCCTTTACAGTATATTGGCAAGGGGAAAAAACATATGCATCCCTTCATCAAATTCGCGGTAAATATACGGTCTTAACCCAGATCTCATTTTGATAATTGATTTTTTGTTTGCACTCGCTGAAGGATTGAATATCTTCTGTACATCTAACAGCAATACTTTACATGAGACTTTCGTCAAAATCACTCGAGCGTCACGGTTGGTCTGCAACTATTTTGTTTTAACTGCTGCGTAATTGTCGACAGCTTACCTTTAAGCGGGATAAGCTATGATGAAAAAACACGGTTTCAATTATTTTGCTTTTTCTGCTGGTAGATCTTTGATTTAGTACAAGTATTTTCATCCTGGGTCGCGACCCCATTGGGGTCGTTTGCCTTTTTTGTAGGGGTCTCGTGATCTTCTGATAAAAATATTCACAAGTACTTTCCAATTTTGTATTTCGTATATGGAACCATTTTTTGTCGTAGCCAAAATAATAGATCACCTGGCAAAACTGATAGCTTACTTTTTCATTCAAAATTGTTTTAGGTGTGCTTATGATCATCACAAAGTTTTGAGTGTGATTATGGCCATTACAGCAGGGGCGTAACGAGGGGGGCAAGGGGGGCACAATTCCCCGGGTGCCGAATCACTATGGGGACGCCGAATGAATGTGGGGGCGCCGAAAATTCCCAACAATGTCACAAGTGCTTTCTTCAATACTGTACATTTGCTTCCTAAAGACCTCAAATTCGAACATGGGGGCGCCAAAGTTACTTTTTCCCCCGGGCGCCATCTAACCGCGTTACGCCTCTGCTTTACAGTACAGAGTACTGTTGCGTATGGCAACACACGAATAACTTTGTGACGTAAAAGTGTGCTGGGTCTGTATCACTGATGCTGCCATGTGCATGAATTTAATAATTGAGACTCTGTTCAACATTAGTCTGCATTATCATCATCATGAAAATCCAATTGCCTGCATCAGGCATAAGGGCACATGCGCAGGCAGACTTCCAACTTTTTCTATCATGTGGAGGCTGCAGGATATGTAGAGGGTTTAAATTCATCCAGTCCTTGATCTGGTCCAAGTACATTTTTATTGGACGTCGTCGTGCATACTTGCCGCATGTTTTCCCACAAATAACCTGATGTTCTAGTTGTTGCCACCTGGTGATGAGTCCAAAAATCGGAATTGCCGCATTTTTATGGTTGTTAAAAGAGATTTGCTGTGATTGACTTCGATTAGGACTTGTTTATTTGTTTTCTTGGCCATGTAAAAAATCGTTTGCATTTTCCGGTAACACCATATCTCAGCAGCTTCCAAATTCTGACTTAGTGATGCAGCTAGTGTACAGGATTCATGGGTATATATCAGAACTGGCTAAACGTTACATTTCAGGACTCTTGTGCGAACATTCTCAGATCAGTTTTTATTTCTTAAAATAACCTCGAGTGTCTTGAAGGCTTGTTTGGCCATTGCAGTAGCCGATTTAGCCTATTTAAAAATCTTGTCTTCTGCTCCACAGTGATTGGCTTCTCTAAAACATTATTACAACCTTTCTTTCTGATCAGTTTCCTTTAGTTTCTGTTTTCAACCGCTATCACCCCAAAAACGCCTAGTTTATCTAAAAACTACCGGCCTACGGCTTACCATAATCTGCCACGGCGTACAACCTACAGACCTACTGCAGGCCCATCGCAGCTTACCTTAGGCCTTCCGTGGTCTGCCACAGATTTTACCATTTATTGCGCTCAGACACATAGTCCAGCATAGGTAAGTACAACAACAAATTGAACACACGGGTTAGAAGAAAAAATAACAATAGCAAGCGTTGTTAGTAGGGTAGGTCAAATGAGTTTTTTGCAGAACTTGCAAAGAAACCTTTCATTTCTATGACTATTTTGGATGTTAAATCCGAATTTGATGATATCTACGACTTGCGATCATGTTTGACCCCTAAAAATGCTAATTTATTCAAATAACGGCTAAAATTAAGATTTTTCCATGAGTTCAAGTAAAAATTTTGTCGCTGCAACGTGGCCATGCGTAGTTTTTTGGGTCTGATCTCACGAAAATGGCGCTTTTATGATCTTCGCTAGAGAGGTGATGTACGATGCGGTAATTATTTTCAAAACTGGTGTCAATTCACTAAATTTTTGGTCATTCGCAGGAACGTACAGGATCATTTGTATTATATGATTATTACTTGTCCTCGCGTATAAACAAAATTTATCGCTGAAGAGCAGGGTACAGGCATCAGGAATGCAAAATACTCAAAAAGGAAGGGAAAGATAAAGCGGTTGAATGACTGCTACTGAGGAGTTACATTTGCGAAGTTACCTTTAGTATTCGAGCTGATGGTGTGTTTTTTTATCGGGACAAGCCATGTAGGCATGAATTTTAGTAGACCTTGGTAGACCGTTTGAAAGGAAGCAATGCCCCCGTCATGCCCCTGCTCTCCAGCGTCCCTGAATATAGGTACACCCCGATAAAAATCATTTTTGGCTGTAGAATAACATTAAAATGCCTGGGCAATGTAGCTGCATAATAATAAGTGGGGCAACCAAAAGTCAATCCGGTCAAATTTTTTCTGCCTTTTTTAAAGCTTATGAAACGTCCACAAACCAAATGTCACGCTCATGCCATGAGGGAATCCCAAGTTATTGGGTCAAAAAAAGTCAAAATTTATCATTAGGTCAAAATTCATCGTTGGGTCAAATTTTTCTTGCAGCACAGTTTTTTTCTCTTTATTGATATTTCATTGAAACTACAATAACAAACATTGTCATACTTCTACAAGTTTAATTGCAATTCTGTAATAATAATGGGTTTATTGCGATTTTTGACGAAACATTGTTGTTTTGGCCACTACTGGACGATTTCATATTATGTAGGATAGGCGTGGTAAGGCAAGAAACGTGGTCTTACAGTACTTGGTTTGGTAAATGCTCAATTCATTACGCATATTTTCAACTTTATGATGTTCTCAGGTTTGACGCTACTGTAGTTATTAATGTACTCATCAATACATCATCCCCAAAGTTAAAGAACCAAATTTCTTAAAATTTCGCAGCATAGAGTGCATGAATATGTTCCTGGGTTAATCTCAACACCTAAGGATGAATTATTTTGCTATTGCAAATGCAACAACTTTATATGTCAAAATAAAGTCAAAATTTTAAGTTTTTATGTCAAACAATCGGTTGCCCTAATAATAATGAAACAGTTACACACTTTCTAGAACTTAAATTGGTATTTAAAATAAAAAGAGACGTGTGTGTTGTCATTGATATTCAGCTGTTTTGACTGTAAGAGAGCATGATATGAACCTGGAGCTAACGACCAACTTTTGGTCTGTAAGGTTTTGTAGTAGAAGCTGCATGACGTGATCTTTGCAAGCAATACAAAGTTTGATTCAGATAGCAGCAGATTTTGCTCAAGGTGCTAAATCTACAGTAAACAATCGCCTCTCACCTATGTGCTCTGTGTCGAGTGATGATGTCCTGCCATATCAGAAGAAGGTAAACATTTCTCTTACTTCTGCAAAAACTATTCAGTCTTTATGTCAAAAATTATGTGTGCAGACATTAAATCATTCATTAAAGAGTGTTTTGTCGTAATTACTGCTTCAGGTCGTCTGTCTCTATTTGTCAGTCAAATTCCGCTCAGTTCAACGAAAAGTTCAAGTTACGTATTAATCGTAACCTTGCAACACGTTTGGCGCCACAATCTCATAAGATACCTCAAAATGAATTTATGGTAGTCTTCGAAAGAATCAATTCAAGCTAAAAGAACTGTTGTTTCTACAAGTAGTACGAAACGTTTGTAGAGCGAAAATCTGGTGCGAAGGTTACCCACTACTTTCTACAGCTGGCAAACAAATGCCAGCACCTTTTCGAATTTACTTAGTTTTATCAAATATTTCCAGGTTTAACTCCACTCCAGATTTAAGTATTTTCAAAAAAATCTTGAGTCATATCGTTACAGTTAATTAGACACCACGGTTGGTACTGCACACGTGTTTCTAGCTCAGAATAAAGCACCCACCGGGGTCTCGGTTGGGGGCAACCAACTCAATTGTCACAATTTCAGGATTCAAGTTTAAGTTTAATTTATTGGTTCAGAACATCAAAACACATCAACTGGTCAACTAAAATACAAGTCAGCTCCCTGTATTTTACCCTGTGAGCTTGTCTTACAAGGTCATCCGATGCATATTTTGCGTTCTTTTGTGATTTTCTTCTTACAGCAACTGCTTCATTTTTCGCTGAAAGGATTTGACGGTGATTTTCAGATCATCATAAACACCTCCTACTTGAGTTTGTACATCCGTACGCAGCGACTAATCCTCAATCTCGAGCTTTCTGTTGTGTATTTCCTAAAGTCACCAAAAATGGTAGTGTTCTCAATTGGTTCCAGTGTAAACGACAGGCATATTTAAATAAAAAATTGATAACTCTGTCAATGGAAAGAATCCTTACCCATCAAAGAATCACACACTAATATCTTACCGAATATTTATTTCACCTATTAAGTACGCATTATCAGCTCTTATTAAAACAGAATTGGTAACTCAACATATTTTAAAGCGGCTTGGCATAAGTACTTTTATTTAATGTATATAAAAAGTTGTCAACAGTTTTTAGGATATCCACGAAATCCTATATTTTTCTTTTCCTTGAAACTTGCAACAAATTCATTTTAAGAAAATCGTACTGCTGCGATGCTACTACATTAAAATACTTAAGTCGATGATGTCACAGATTGTTCTTTGCAAAAGTTGCCGATCTTCAGTGTTGCGTTATAAATACCGGCTATTTTCGGAAGTTGTGTATGCGTTCACTAAATATATTTGGAGACGTTTTACAGTAGGTACATGCATTACGTTCCGAATTAGGATTATAGTAAAGGTTGTGTAGATCATATCTGCCATGCATAAGAAAGCTTGTAATTGCTTTTTACGTGTTTCATGGGATAAAATTAGGTTTGGTATTTTGCTGTTTAATTTGATATGTTCTGAAACATGCTTTGGTACAATTTCTCTTGTATATATGACAGGACTGATTGGTGCGTAGGCTTTGCTATGGCCAGTCAGATCGTGAGCATCGTACATACGCTCTAAGGCTTGGCATTATCTCGTCATATGAGACATTATAGCGCAGGGTATTGAGTGTATTCACCAATACACGCGTTGTTTTCGCGTGCAACTTTGCGTTGTGCATGATGCATTCTTTTGACCAGGGGTCAGGAAGCTATGGCTCCCGAGCCAGATGTGGGTCTTTTGATGGCAACATTTGGCTCGCTTGATATTTTCTTAACACGATTGTTGCGAATGAAACTTTTTCTGTAATTTTCCTACAAAGCCATCAGCAATACCATGCAGCACCAGAAGTCACATTAACAGTAAGAAGCACGCTAATGAAGATAAAATTGAGACATTTACCATCGTTCAAAATTGTTGATTTTGCTTAAAAATGCACACGTTAGTTAAGTAAGTTAGTTGCATAAAGTGTTGAAGAATATTATATGGCTCTCACGGAAATACAATAAAATTATGTAGGTTTCATGACTCCCGTAACCAAAAAGGTTCCCGACCCCCTCTTTAGATGGCTACCCAAGTGCTAAATATGCATTTGCCTGCTAAGTTCGCACAAACCACTCATGCAGATTCACTTTGCGTACTTTAACTGGAAGTTAATTGCAATCGTAATAAAATTCTGGTAGTTTTAGACTAGATTTCCCTTAACAAGTTTAGAATTGAATTTTGCCCTGGAATGAATTCAAATTGCAACTCAAAATTTTTACAACTGCTATCATTTTTTGAAATCTTTCCTTTTTTAACATGCAACTGGCTACGTTTAAGGAAAAGTCACATCGTTTGTTGTGATTGTTGAAGTCGGTTTGTCACTCGTTGAGCAAAAAAATGGTAAAGAGGTTCCTTTTCATCACATATCTTTAAAAAAGGGATAAGAAGAACGAAAAAGAAACGATCCACAAAAAGGAGACAACAGAGACAAGATTCCAAGATCAAGAGATAATTGTTTTCCGACAGCTGACACGACTGGAATAATTTAGGCCGTTGAACACCTGAAGCGACTTCTGTGCTCGTATAAATTGACATCACTTTTTAACTAAGGCTCTTCTTGTCCTGGCATTTCACCCACTATCACATCCCTGGAGTTGAACTTGGCCCATCCTATCATGTTTACCCACGAAGCTACCCAAGTTAATCGAGGATGAATGCTATAGCGGGATCTACGCCGACAAGAACGCATAGAGTACATGTAAACAACTCAGAGGCTATTCAGGCAACGATTCTTGGCAGATATTTGCTTAAGATGATGCAGATGCTGCGTATGCCTCTGTGTCACGCACGTCGCCCTCTGTAAAAGTGTTCCCATGCCAAGGCAACTCTAGACGATCGGATATCTTTATCAACCGGCATGCTTTAAACCAGGAGTGGCCAATCCGCTGCTCTTTGCCCGACTCCATGCGGCTCTTACGTTATTACCAGAAGTTCCACTAAATAGAATGCATAGCAATAAATGACTTGTGAAGTTCTGTCATTGTCATGTTGGTGTGAAATATTTGCAATAAACCTACCTGAGCAATGTTATGTGTGTGAGTGACGAAGAGTTGGGGTGATGCTCATGTGTACCCATGTGTATGATGTAGCTCTTTGCGGTAGCACAGTAAGAAAAGTGGCTCTTTGTCTCTGACTGGTCGGCCATCCCTGCTATAAACGTTACAGTGAAGGCCTACGTGGGATAACCTTTCTTAACTGCTCAAAATGTTTAGACCTAATCCATTCTGAACTACTTTTCGAGTGTGCTGAATAAATGCTTGGCCTTTTAGTTGGAAAGTTCTTAGCATGAGGAGAACAAAAAAGCATGGTAAAGGCATGCAACTGATGTACAGAAATAATTTTTTACAACAAACAGGTTTGCCACAATTGGAAGAAGTAAAAACATTTGATTGAACACAACACCCTTGTTTGTTTCTTGCCCAGACGCTTTTCTTTCGTACGTGCCATACGTGGTTTAATATATTCCTTTTTAGATGAGCTCTCCTTTGTGGTGGTTCTTATTTTCTGCAAAATTACGAAAAACCTACGCAAATGACTTTTGAAACAGCACAGAAAAACTGCAAATTTTCTGAAACTGCTGCTTTTGCATGAAGCGTAGAAAAGTGGCTTAGAAAAAATCCATGTCTGCTTTATTAACAACCGTGTTTTGTACCGTGACCAAGGAAAAAGATTCATCCAAAAAGATTCAGCCGTCCGAGTTCTACAAAGCACGTTCAGAAACGTACGCCACATGTACCCATCATTTGCCACTATTTTGTGTGGTGGATTTTTCTCAACCTTTTGGAATTATGCATTTGCAATTACTGGGATAGACTAAAATGATCCCGAAGACACAATGCTTCATAGCATAGTATGGGAGAAATCTTTAGCAAAGCAAGGAGGGAGGTTTGATACATGTCTTAGCGTAATACAGGAGAATTTTTATGATGGGAAAATTTTTCCGAGCTCCTTGAACACGCAAAAATATCCCTGCAAGTAAGAACACCTTTTTTTCTGTTTTGCGAAGATTGACTTCTCTATCTCTCGCTCACATTTTCCTTATTGTCCGACTTGCAGAAAAACATAACTTAGATTTACTTTTTACTGCTGATCGCGAAAATAAAATGTTCTCATTAACCTCAACAAGATATCAATTTTTGTTTCCTTTCTTGGAGTGCTTTTGTAATGTGAGGTCAGTTCACAAAACCGTAGTTATTTACAACGATGGCAGTGTTTTACGGAGGTAGAACATCAGCAATCGTGTTTTTTAGGTTTACATTTACGTTAGCTTAATTACTGGATCTACGTTAGTTAATTACTGAATACTGGCCAAACGGTTGTAAATGGCATGCACCATACAGTATATTAATGTACATTAAAAGTTGCGTGTTTACCAAATTTCATCGCATGATCTCCTTATTTGTTAATCCCAGACATTTGCCCTGAGTTTTTTGTATGTTTAATTATTTACAACCTGTAAAGTGACGTCATTTTGTGGATTTGCGTGCTGTAATGCGTAACTACTGGATGTAATGCGTCACTGCTGGATGAAACAATTTCTGACACTACCCTGTTAGAATGTCCCGAAGAAAACAAGTGGTTCAAGAATTTTTTTATTACGTAGTTCCATGAATAAAACGCTCTCACTCCTGGCACAGATACAAGAGCTAGACAGCTTTAAGAATGCTTTTATAGATTGCTATTGATCTTTGTCCCAAGTCTGTGGTCACTGGTTTTAACTCTATTTAATTAATAAATTGTACATTGCGTCAATGCAAATTGGAAATCGATGAAACGAGGCATCGAACAACTGGTTCTCTTTCTTAGCTGATGCAGTATACGCAATTTGTCGGGTCTAGGGTATTTGTGCATTGAACCCATTCAACTGTTTTGAGCAACCCTTATCAATATTCATTAAAGTATACGCTACACGAAGCTTAATTTAAACAAGACTAAATAGTTTTTTCTATTTGTTTCTTTTCAGGCGATCCTTTTGATTTTTGCTAGGTTCAGTAAGCTCAACAGGACTTCATTTTTTCGTATGCTCTTTTCCATCAGTGTCCTTCGTTTTGTACAGTATTTCAGTTCATTACAATCACGTTACCTGTTTTGATTGAGCACATTTTAAGGTTTTTGTCAAAAATGACGCCCGCAACTCCACAGTTATAGTATTGTACGGCTTGCCGCATGACTTACCATCTGTCTCGGTGGTATCCTGATGTCAAGTCAGATGCAGTTTCTCTGCATGGGCGTCATAAGGGGGGCCAATAGGGGCCTTGACCCCCTGAATTTTTAAATTTAATATTTTTCTATGAATCTTTTAGCAAAAAGATTGTGTTCTTAGTTTCGAGTGGAGAAAATGAATATCACCACTTTTGGCCCCCCTGGAAAAGTCTTCTTGGCTACCCATGGAAAAATCCTCTACTGGGAAAAATCCTTCCGGTGCCAATGTATCTGTGCCTTGTTAAGTGCAACAATCAATGCTTTCCGTGTATTCTCCATCTACCGGCCACTTATGCAATAATTTTGCTGAAAGCGGCTGAAGCAAGACAAAGCCGTATATATTTAGTCGTGCTATGTTAAGACGACTAACATAACTATGCAGTTACACGATGAATTTATTTTTAGTGAGGTTGTTCTGTACAACTTTGTGCTGCTTGAAAGTTTACTGGTGAGTTTTTGCTCATTGCCAACACCTGCGTGATATTAAATCTACTCGTGTGTTGTTAGAAGGTACACAGAAAGTACTCTGACAGATAAAAAAGAAGCCGCTATTCCTTTTGGTGCAAAGAGTATTAAACAGTGAGGACTTTTGCTATGGTAACAACAAGGTCTGATGTCAAGTAGCCAGAATATAACCGACGTGAGTGTTTTAGGCATGATGCCTCATCGAGTGGTTTTGATGGGTGTTGTCAATGAGCAAAAACTCACCAGTTCCGCGGGTGGACCGCGGAACAAACAATAAAGCGTGGTAGACATAGACATCTATCAGGTTATAAAAAGCAAATAGTAATTGTAGACGCTTCAGGCTACTGATTCAAAATTTTTCGAGGCGTCAAAGAACTGGACGCGAAAAGAGAGAGCATTTTAGCCAGGTTTACAGCATTGCGTCTGTTATCGTAGCAAGCAATACATTTTGCTGAATCGCATTTCTCAGACCTTGAAAACTGAAAAAAAAACGGCC
>Ga0210059_1003016_pt1 | contig 26743 bp, 19 predicted proteins | sample Ectturendosymbi2_FD_188042 | JGI IMG/M metagenome (GOLD analysis project Ga0210059, IMG submission 188042) | Ecteinascidia turbinata endosymbiont from Florida, USA - Sample 2 (SPAdes) (version 2) | ecosystem: Host-associated > Tunicates > Ascidians > Unclassified | place: Key West, Florida... | reverse complement strand
GGCCCGCGAAGCCATTTCATCCGGCCCGCGTAGACATTTTGCCAATGAGGAAAAACAATATAACAAAGGAAAATTTGTTGATTTGGCAGAAACATTTCCTGAAACAATCACATTTTGTAAGATGTCCTGCCCTCGGACTGTTGAGTAACAGCTTATGTGGCCCTCGGACCGTTGAGTAACAGCTTATGTGGCCCTCGAACAAAAACGTTTGGAGACCCCTGGTCTACAGCAAATTGCAAATTTTGAAACTCTTCTAGCTAACCAGCAAGGTGAGCAGTTATTTCTGCTAGACGGTTCAGAGATTGTTTTAACTGTAATTCCTTTTCATTATTCTCTCTGACTTGATCTTCTATAGTATTGAATTGCTATTTAATTGCAAAAATCTGTTTGCAATTTTTCCACTTTGTCATTTACTTCATCACTGAATCGTCTCAATTGATTATGGAAAGTTCCAGAAAGCGCTACAGTAACTAATGCTCCTATTATCAACGAAAATACAATAAAAACTCCACCGTCACGAGTAGATCGTGAAATGGTGGTATGATTTCCATGTAAAAAACAAAGATCTCCGTATGGTATAGTTGCTTCATCGTCTTTTAGATCAGGTATGATTCCAAATCTTTTCATTGACAAAGATAATGGACTTGTTGCATATTTACAATGTGGAAGTTCATTTCTTTTTTCACAACGAGAAGTATTGAAATAGTATTTGAAACAAAAGGGGTTTTTCGTATTATTTTGATATCTTCTATTAATAATATCAATCTTTGCAGTGTTTTTTCTTTCACAATAGCTATTTCCTCTATCATATGCAATAAATGAGTATTTTGTTCTAAATAGTTCTGGTAGGAACATATTAGGGTCATATACTAGGTATGAAAAATGAATATCATCTAACATGTAATGTATATCTTTCTTTAATTGTCTTACTGGTCCATGTCTTATAGTGATGACGTACCATTGTGGTAGGTCAAGGACCCACTCTCTCCATTGAAATAATAATGTTCTAATTCCCATATAATGGAAATTAGATCTTTTGTTTCTATGATACAATATTGGTCGAAACGATCCTCCGGGGATCATAAAAGTAGTTTCTCCATTTTGTTTAGTTTCCCATCGAACAAATTGTGTATAATTACATTCAGAGATATTATCTCTTATTAATCTAAGTAATAGTCTTTCCATTTTAAAAAGTTGAACATAAACAAATTTGGTATGGATTTCTGGGTTCAAGTAACATGGTGGCACACGGTTAGTGTATTGAGAGATATGTGTTAAGTTTTTATATGTAAAAATTTTGTAATGGGATACATTGAAGTTCCAGCTAACCCATTGATAGCGTTTATAATAATATGCTAGCAGATTGCTAGTGAAAAGAAAATCATCTCTCATATCCTGTATTTGATTAAAATGATAGGTATGTTTTTAAAGTTAGATAGGAGATTGTATCTTCTTTTAACATTCACTCTTAATCACAATACTTCTACAGCGGCAGTATCATTTAAATATTCTCTGGAACATACAGTATTCCATTTGATTTCGGGATTCCATTTTTCATCCCTAAATATCGGGCACATACATTTTTTGTTGTAACTATCCACATCAGGAAAATATTTTCCTTTTGGATAATATTTTTCTGTATTAGTTTTTCCACTAAAACCAACTTTTCCATATTCCTTAGATTGATATACATTTGAAATATGTTTTTCATTACATTGATGAGGCATTAATTCTGCTTATGTATAGCGTCTACTTACCTGTTTGTATCTTTCAATAGGTACAGTTTGTAATCCTTGAGTTCGTAGGAAATTTTGTAGTATTGTCAAGTTTTTTCCATGATACATGTCTTGTGGGAAAGGGCTGGCATCATTAGAAATTATTTGGACTATTAATATAAGTATTATCAGTTTCAGCATTTTTCTACTTCAATAGATATCCTGAAACAATAAACAATTTTCATAAAGCATTGAACAATACTTTAACAATTATGGTAACAATTAATTTTCTGTTTATCATATTACAACCAACAACACTAAATATAAATACCAAATATAGTGTGAAATCCAGATGATTCACAAGTATATAAATGTGGAATGAGTATTGTTTTGCTTTTTACTATTCTTGGAGAAAGTGGACAATCTTTCACGATATGTCCTCGTTTTGTACAGTTAAAACATTGAACATTAATTTTATTTTCCTTGCTCTTCGAGCTTGTTTTGGCTTCATGTAATTTTATGAAGTTATTTCTGAAGATTAAGCTTCACTTTCATGTTTGATTATAGTTAGTTCAGTATTCTCCATACACTTTTCTTTAGAAAGTTCGTTTCGCCAAAGGCCTTTCCATGTTTCAGGAATCCTTTGTATTGTTGTTGGTGTTTCTTGTTCGTTGCTATTTGAAGCTTCCGCCTGTTGATTTTTCTTATTTTCTTTAGCTTCTTCTTTTACAATATTGGTTACTTTATCAACAATATCCAGACACTTCTGTTATTCTTCTGGGTTATAATCCATGAAGATAACTAATAATTGTTGAATCTTGGAAGTCATGTTCTTCTCACAGTTAGTCTTAAATTTTAAAATATCCTGTAAGCGACAAATACTTTTATTGAAAAGGAACAATATACACGTGTAACTTCTGGTTAATAGCTTTAATTAATATGTAAAGATCGTGATTTGTCATCGGTTCTTGGTTGTGGGGTTGAGGTTGTAAAATCTGGTTATATGGTATTAAAAGTCAATGGTTTCCATAGTATTTGTGCCAAACTGCAATGTCGAATTACTAAATCCACTTGTGAATGTGAAGGCACAATAAGTTCTCGTCCCATTAACTCTGATCTCAATTTTTCCTTAACCTTATTTCGAAAACCAGACATGGGTATGTAGTTTCGGGGTGCTACTAAGATAGCTCCTCCTACACATGCTACCAAAATAGGTTGCATTTTTTCGATGAATATATTGTTTTGAGGTCGCATCAGGTCAGTAATCGTTACTAGCATTTCAGTATTGGGTATCAGTATTAAAGGTGGTTGATCCGTTACATGAGGTCTTCCTTGTCTACGTGAAATCGTAGGTAGAGGCAAGGATTGTGCTTGTCTTTTGGATCGTAATTGATCAGAACCCCTTTCCAGTGTATTTTTGTTTGTTTGCCTAGAAGTAGAAGGTTGATCATCCTTATCAGCTGCCATTTGCTGATGTTTGCGTTGAATAGGTACAGGTTGTTGTGTTCGGGGTTTTCGTTGTTGACATTGCTGAGGTTGTTTTCGAGAAGGTTTCGACGGATTGCGTTTTTTGCCTTTCCCTCTCGGGCGATCAATGTCATTAGTCTGGACTATCGGTTGTTCCTCAACTAATTCAAAATCGTCGTTACTCGACGTGGAATGATAGGATGGACCTAAAGATCTATCAGTATCAGGGGTTGGTGAAGAGATTTTTGGTGTCCTTGAGTGACTACGTATCAAGCGATCATCTAATTCAACGTCTGGCGGGGGAATAGAAGCTTCCCTAGTTGCAGGTGGTGTCATCAGGTGTGCCTGGGAGGAACTGCTGCTACTAGGACCAGGTACATAGTCACCAGGTCCCAGTTAACCACTATCCTGTTTTTGGGTTGGTCGTGTTTGTCTTTTATGTGCTACAGGTGATTGAGGCAATGCTGGGTCTTCCTCACGCTCATAATTAGGTTCATCAGTTATGTCTGATCAGGCTGTAGGTTCAGCATTAGTGATAGTACTTTCTATCAATCTATGCCAATATCGGAATTCTTCTACTACATGTGGATGTTGTTCAAACATGGTCAAAGTCAAAATCCACATGTATTTGTTATCATAAGTGAGTTGCTTTTGTTGTAGTATTCTACAGGTTCGGCAAATGAGAAGGGCCATTAAACCTGTCAGATGTTTATTAACAAAGGTTTTTAATCTGAAATCATAAAATATAGCAATTTCGTGAACACCTATAAACAACCACACCTCTTTCCATCCCAAATGATAAATGGGTGTAAAAGGATTTTTCTGTCTGAGAAACTATATTTTGGATTGATGTAAAGGTATCAGCATATGTGACAGTGAAATAGTAGGGTGATTCACCCAAATTTCTAACAAAGGTATATTTTCTGATCTCATTCGATATAAATCATTATTAAGCATTGAAAAACCAATAGGATGTACATATTTCTTTAGAATCGCTGGCTTGACCTTGTAAGCGCAAGGAGTAGGCTGAGTGTTTTGAATAAAGGCAATATTGGTATACAATGCCTGTTTTAAACTTTCAACTGTTACCGGCGTTGTTGTGGAATGATAGACCGGTAACGTACCATCCATACATACAAAAAGTAACAATATATTTTGTTTACTCCAACCGCTGATATCTGTTGTTGAAAACCAATGGAGTTTCCTCTTATTGAAGTTGCAAAGCAACCAAGTATCAAAGGAGAAAAGTATAAATCTTTGATCACATCTTTCAATGAAAGACCATTCTTCAGCTTTTGAGTTTTCCGAGGTCTGTTATTCAACACAAGGTTGACTGTCACAATGACAGAGTTTGAACCACAAAAATTGTGAGTTTCACGTTTGTACAAGGTTTTGTATAACATAAGATATCTAAGAGCTGTAAAATAAAATTAACGATAAGTAAGATAGATATCTAATTAAAAATCAGGTGTCTAATATATAAACGTAATGTTATCTAACGTTTATAACATTATGGTAATATCACTGGATTTTATCACAAGTTTACCAGCTTTAAGCGATATTTCCATTCAATTGCGATGAATATTTATCCCAAGAAAATCTCTTTGTCCACTAAAATTATAATTGCTGTTAACATTCAGGAACATCCTTCTCTATACATATTCGAAATGGATGATGATAACGAGGTCGGTAGAATGATGAAGAGGTGAGAACACAATCTGCACGGGCCCTGTACGAGATTGCGAGAGGTCCGAAAATCCTATAAGCTACCTTTACATTCGGTATTATAGGTATGATATCAACAGATACCATAGGAATCGGCAAATTGAGGTAAAACACTAGTCTTTTACAGTCACATGACGTAAGTGTCGTATTTATCAGACTAAAGAATCTATCATCTCCTCTCATTCAATTGTCCTTAGTCATCTTCATCTGCGTGCAGTTTTTATCGTTGATTGCGTACGTTTTCATAGTTATCCGTTTACTGGCCATTTTTGGCTCTCATTCAGAGATATCACGTAGTGTGGCTTATGGCCTTACAATCTTTGGTGGAGATTTCACAAAGTATAAAGCTGTACAATCCTTTTGCCGGATATCACTGAGTAAGACTTTAACGATCTCCATAATGCCGTCATCACAGATTACTTTAGGCGTCAAATGCATGCACACAGCGCTTCTGCTGAACTAGGACAGTCTTCACACAGTTCACATACTACTTCTGTACTTTTTGGCTTGCTTGTGTTAGTACTCTTGTTCCATGAACAATTCTTTGCTTGATGTCCTGTCTGTCTACAACAATAACACAGTCTCCCTCGATGTCGGACTTTCTTCTTGGTAACGTGGGCATAATAGCCATGATATTTGTGCTTTTCATCTTTTACGTATCATTGTCTCTTATACTGGAATGGGGTCCCAAGAGGACCACATTCTTTCCAGATTTCTGGTATTTTTCATAACATTTCTGCAATGTCCATCTCAGCAATTTTCACATAATATGTCTCAGGAATTTTGTTTCTTAAAATGTCTTTCATTAAGTTTGATAGAAATTGATTTTCCTTTAGTTCACCAACAGTTAATTAATTCATCAGCTGGATTGATTTTCCAATCAAGTTGTTAATTTTCCATTGCTTTTTGTAGCAATATCATTTTCTGCCGCTCCGACAGTTTATAATTCATCGTGATCCATTGAAAGAACTATATCAGTGGGTCACAATCTTCTTCATCAATGGCTCTGTGAAGTTTGATGAGAGCCATCTTTTTCACTTCTACGTGGAATTTCATAAGTGTGATAATCAGTTGTAACTTCTGTTTAGGGTGTACATTTGAAAATTCTTTGAGAAAGTCTTGAGTGACATTCAACCACTCTATCTCATTTCCAGGTTGCAGGAAATTCCAATGTTTTATTGATTTAAATACTTGCTGCATATGCCATAGTTCATGAAATTCAACATCAGTCGTTGTATTCTCCTCATGTTTGTCGATACTTGAGGTTGATTATAGGGGTGTATGTAATGTGGGTATTTTACTCCGTTCATTTTTATTCATTGTTGTTTTCATTTTACTCTACAAATTCTATATGAATATCTGCAAAAGAAACAATAGTAATGAACGATGTAATTCTACGTTTATGAATCTACTTTAAATATGTCAATGTTAATTTTTCAATATTGTAAACACTTAACTATATAAATCATAAAAGAATAATATAACGAATATTCTAGTGAAATGTGAGCACACTTCTCACTCTTTCTATGTTCCAAAAGAACAAAATGCTATGACAAAGGAAACCTTGTTAGTAAACACAGTACGGCCATTCATATGATTTCTGTATCTAGCATCCAACAGAATTTTTCAGTCAGTGTTTTCATCTTAAAAGGAGGCAGAGTTTATGTTTTCTTGGGTTTCAGAAATGTTTTTTGGGCGTTTGTACATGTTCAACTAATATTTCCTTAAGAGTAGTTGAATCAGTTATGAGAAATATTCCCTGTCAGTATCATTGTCTGAGAAGTCTAATGGGATGTCATCTATTCCCTAAACATCCTCATTAAAGTGTGTACGTGTGGTGCTTTCATCATCCCTTTGGTAATGTTCAGTTTGATCCTTGTCAAAATTCACGTCAACATATTGTGCTAATTGAGAGTCATGGACTTGATCTGTTCCACACAAACCTGTTTCTTGTCCTCATCGTTTAAGGGACAGATTGATCTTGCCTCTTTTAGATTTCTGGCTATTATTTCTACAAAACTTAGCAGTATGTCCAGAGTAATTGCAGTGATAGCACCTCATTTGGGAAGAATCCCGTTTACAGTTCATATTGGGTTTATCACATATTTTTCTTTCTTGTAGTTTATTAGACTCGGTATTTTTGACTTTCGGTAATTCACTAGAAACTTCTTGTAATTGTGTGATTTGTTGAAATTTTTCTTGGTCCGAAAGTGAATGTTCATGGACTTCCTTCGAGACATTATTGTCTCAATTTTGCTTAACACGTAATAATCTTTTCCAGTTTCACGATGTGCATGTTTTGTAGGTACAGCAGCAGGTTTAATTCATTCATTAAGTTGAATTGGTGTTTGTCGTATAGGAGTTTGATAATTCTGCATGTAATAAGCAGGTGCAATCCTATGTTTTAATAGATCTCTTAATGAACTTTCCAGAAATTTGTTTTCGCTTATTTCTTCCAAAGATAATTGAGCTTGTTGTAAAGTTCTTCTTAAATCGTTAGCAGGACTACGTTTCCAGTCAAACTGTTGTTGAGACATAGCATGTTCTAATTTTTTATACTTTTGTCAATCAGTTAAGTCATATGCATTTTTGAGCCAATCAAAGAAGCTTGTTAAGGCCTCATAGGTCGGATCTTTCGCCTTTCTATGAAGTTGAGCTAGTGCTGCTTCTCTAGCTACAGGATGTTCATCCATGAACTGAATAAGTCCTTGCAATTTCAGTCTATCTGACGAATGAGGGAATTCTTTCAGAGTATCCTCAGTAATTTCTGCCCATTCAATCTCATGACCTTCTAACAAGGGTGTAACCAAGGTCTTAGGGATAGTTTTCTTTTGATTGGTATTCATAGTGATTTCTGGCTGAAAAGAAGGTTGTAAAGAAACTCCCTTCATATACCATTGTAATTTATCAATTTTCTCTAGGTCCTGACGAAATTTTTCATAACTCTTGCGTTCATAGAGTGTTAATAGAAAATATTCGCTGTCTTTCTCGAGTGTTCCTTTCTGCCACAGTCAATATATCTTCTATTTTCTGTGGGGAATCATTCCGTTTTATACCCCAAGGGTCTGCGCATTGATAAAATTCATTGTTATTCTCGAAGGGTAAGATCTTTACTTGAAATTGGTGTTCTTCCTGAAATATAGGGGATCTTTCCTTGAATAAATGGGTTTCGATGTGTAATAACTTGTCTCCAATTTCTTTTAATATATCTAATTCATTTCAGTATGCCTGAATCATAAGTTCATCAGGCTGTCTGAGATAATATTCCAATCGAAATTGGTCAATATCCCTGATACGATTAGCACGTTTCTCGTTATTTTCTGATCGTTCTGTTGAGAGTCCAAATCTTGGCTTCCTGCCAAAGCATTTTCAAATCAAAATTAGACATGGGAGTCACTGGCTTGTTTATTTGAGTTTTGTATGGTAGAGTGGAAGAGATATCTCCATAGGGCCATTGTGCCTGTTGTGGGTTATTTCCCATTCTTATAGGCACTAAAGATGTAATTATTTTGGGAAGGATTTCTACCAATTTCTTTGCTCCCTCTAATTCAATTTCTTCATCATTAGGATATTTCCAGTCTATTTGTTCTTCAAGAGCAGCTACTTGTCATTGGATAAAGTCTATATTTTCTTCTTTAGTTTTTGCATCGCCAAATCCCCATCGTTGTGCATATCTTTCATATTGACACTCTATGCGTGATTTATATAACGGTTCGAAAGCAGAGAACTCACTACTTTCAGTCCCAACACCTTTAGGTATAGACGTTTCACTACTGTCGGAAATAGTACTAGCAGGCACAGCTTTTTCAAGTGTTCCGTTCACTTCGGGATATAAGGGTGCTTTAGGAGAATTCTTTTCTTCTCCTGCAGGTACTTGTGAGTATGAAGGTAATGACGTTTCGTTTAACACAAGCTGAGCACTTAAAGGTGGTAGTGAAGTATCACATTTTTGATGCTCTATATATTCTTTTGTCAGTTGTTGACGTTTCTTTTCAATATTTTTACTATGTCTTATTTCTGATAAAAGGTCATGGGTGCCTACAGCGAATTTCTGTTGATGATCTTGAACCTTATGTATTAGTTTTCCTATATTTGTAGTACTATTTTTCTGTGCTTTTACTATTTGATTAATTTCTCCCGGGGTAGGTGGATGTTTCTTTTCCTTTTTCCCGAAAAATTTTTCAAGAGCAGTTTTCTTCTCATTGTCAGTTTTACTCATTATGTCGCTATTTGATTACGTATAAGATTACAATAAATCCTATTAGAATAGTTTCTAAAGAAAAACACAGGTTAGAACATTATGAAAGCAAGCAACAACACATCTACAAAATAAATATAAACACAAAATTCATTATTTAAGGGCTTATAGGAACGACATTACTATTTATAGTAGTATTAGAAGATGTACATATCTGATAAATTCCATAAACTATAGTTGAGTCGATGGCCATTAAAGTGTTCACGATACTTGTAAGTATAGGTGTAAAAATTTCTGTACTCCTTTCAGATTCCTGTTCATCCAGTTCGTTTACTTTTTCCCAATCAATCTCAGGTAGAGTAGCAGTAGAAACAGTAGCTGTTATTTTTTCTGTTGTTGCTGCAGAGCTGGTAGTCACCATTGATTCCTTTGTAGTAGCTGAACTAATTTGTGTAGTTAATGACTCCTCAGTAGAGGTAGTAGTAGCAACAATCCTGAAATTAGGAAAACTGATGATTTTTCCATTACGAAACTGATGTTGATTAATGATATCTTGATGCAAATCAGTAATGGTATCCAAAGTCGGTAGGGATTGCTGAATGTTTTTTAGGACATAGTAACGTTCCAAGTTACTTCTTAATGTCCGAACATGGCATTTTATGATATTTCTTACCTATAGCTGATTTCTTTCAGCCATACTAGCTTTATTGCTTAATGTTGACATTGTTTGAAACATACATGGGCGATCCGTTCCTTCCTTAAATACTTCAAATTGATCCATTAAACGTAGGAGCAAGGAATCATAATGTCGTACTTGCATTTGATAATAGTCATAATTCTTTACCATGTCCATAGTGAAGTTATTCTGTTGGTCAAACTGCATCAGAATCTGTTGTATTTGATTTTCCAGATTAGAGAAATTGAACTGTCTCGGCGTATGGATAGTATTTCCATTAGTTGAATGCATAGAATGCAGAGAGAACCATTTGATATAAAGGTCAGAAAATTGACCTGTCTGAAACAATTTCTTATAATATCGAAATATATCATGTTGTGGTTCTAACTCTTGAAAATATGCTTTGCAAAATGGTTCATATTGTAAACGACCTTCCCAATTTGTAACGTTCATAGATGATTGTAATAATATTTTTTCCAATCTGCCCAAAGTGGGTGTATATGGTTTTCATGATTTGAACATTGTGCTGGGCTGGTGTGATATGACCAACATTGAGTTGAAGTTCTTGGTTCTAAAGTAACAGTACTTCCCAAGTTACGTCCATTGTATGTTCTTAAAGTCCATTGATTATTTTTACAATGTGTGTGCGCCAATATGAAAATATGGAATTTTTCGGTCATAGGGACGGTGGCATGAAGTAATATTTATTATAAGTTATGATAGTCTTTTCTCTGTCAAGTATCCACCAAACAGTTGTTTCTCGTTGTCTTACCTGACCGTGTCTTTGGTTTATCACTATCCAATTATGTGGTCTGCCTGGTGTACTCCAGTACCATTGAAAATATAATCGATCATGATAGTGATTTTCATTCTGTATATCTGGTCTGAGGTCATGAACTGGTCCGGCTGGGATTCGGATATGAACTTCTGAGTCTGATATAGTGATGATTTGTACTTTCTTTCGAAAGTTACATTCTTCTAAGGTAGATCCATTTATGTCACTACCAATGTTATGATTTACTTCTATAGATCGAATAGTTGGCATATCTTTTAATAGTATGCAACAGGGATCAGTTTCTTGTCTAGGATAGGATCGATCATGAAAGAAAATTCTCCATGATATCCATCGATATTTCTCAAAGAAGGAGGTTAATAAGTAGGGAAATAACAGTATGTCTAATGATCGGTGGGGATTCATAACTTGAATTTCTTGTCTAGATGAATTTTTTTTGAGACGTGAAATGGTTGATTCGTGGCCAATTCAAGTATATCATTTCATAGCCTTGAATACGCTATTGTTGTTTTTGTTCAACTAGCGTCGACCAGTTGTCAAGACGCCATGCTTGACTTTTGAAAAAGTTACAACAGCATGCTGGGTCAATGTGAAAGGATGTTACTTGTAAACGTTTTGCAGATACTCTTTCATGATGGTGGTTCTGTTCCTCTAAACTTTCTCTGTATTGACGTAAATCACACGGTTATACATCAAAGTGAGGGGTTTCATGTTCCAAAGATATCTGATCATTTTCTGGTATTAGCACAGCTTTCTTTCCTTGATTAGAAACAAGATTAAGCAAAGGTTCCAATTCATTACTACAATTTCTTGTTTGAGGTAAACTGTCAGACTTTGTCAATTGTATATGTAAGAGAAAATATACACATAACAATTTGAACATTGCTAAGTAATTCTAAACGTTTGCCTAAGTGTCACTGAAAATACAGTATAAAAAAGTTATTATATTCCTTATTTGTCTGTAAGTTTATCGATTGCAAATGTTTCTGCGACACAAGGATATTGTTAAAATTTTCTGTTGTTAGAGTAATGACCAAGGAAACTTATGAAAGGATTATTGTAAGAAATTCATTATGGTCAAGAGTTGCATTTGGTTTCTGTTTGCCTAGTTGTTTTTCAAGTTAATAGCAACCGTCAGAATTCTAGTATTCAAAAGTCTAAGGTAGGATACTCCCTTATTGTATTCGAAATCTTGAGCGAAGCTTTCCGTTAATGGGAGGTGATGCAATATTGCATCATCTGGAGAATTCCACCTGTGTAGAGTATATAAACAGGCCTTTCAGAGCTGGTAATGATTTGAAGATCTACCTCAATGAGCCACAACCTAACTGCAACATCATGCATCGATCCTCAGTATTGGATATGGAAAAAGTTCTTCGCGACGAAACAATTCTAGCTCTCTGACGTCATGGCCAAGGTCGACGGCTTGACCCTGCTTCTGCCTTGCGTCAGGCAGAGAGCATTTTAACGATAGTGGAGCTTTAATTCCACCTGACAATGCGACGTTCCATCTCATATGGTTTCTTGGAAGAGACCGGTGGTACTATCATGAAATTTATATCCGATTCGGATATCCAGCTCCTGATCTACTTCGTGATTATGTCGACTGGGACCGTTCACTGCTATTAGAGGATCTGGAACTGTCTGAGGTTCGGTTTATTGAAACTGAGCCGACTATTGTGAAATTGTGGGACAGTTAATTTTTAATCTTCTTTACTTTATGTGTTTTTCCTCTTCTATTCAATTTTTCATTCTTATTTTTTTTTATGTCAATTAAATTTCGTTATCATTAATATGTCGACTTAACTTCTGTTTTCTCAAGTCAGCGAGTTAGGTCTCTTGTTTCAAAGCATAAGCTTCATTAATGAAAGAAATGTTTAAAAGTGTAGAGGATTTTGGACTTCAAATCTTCCTGAAAAACTTCTGTTATAATAGGAATTTCAGTATGGAAGATCTCGATGTACATTTTTATCATAATATTGCTATTCAGCCTACGGCTGGCTGTCTAAATAGACAGAATCAAAACCACAAGGTTTCACATTTGTTTTGTACACAGGTATAATTTTCATGCATTTGTATCACTGAAAATGCATATTCAAAAAATAAAAGAACAAGCAGAAAGGAGACTCACAATATTTGTCAAACTCTTCGGTTAACAGAATGTGAAAAGGATCTCATCATTAGAAGGTGTACAATTAGTGCTTAAAAACAAAAACACTCTTCTATTAACGACCCTGGAACATAGCAATTGAAGAGTCTTCGGTTTCAAGGTAATTGCCTTGAGCACTCTTAAACGCATCGTCCAGCAAGCTGCAGTGCCAAAGGTGGATATGGTTTAATTCAGATGATGCTGGCCGTTTGAATAGCACAAAAGTTCGAGGTAATATTATTCCACGCTTCTGAGGAAACCAATTAATTCGAAACGAAGTATTTCTAGGTGACTCTCGTAGGTGATAGAGTTGATAGTTCGCCAAGGCTTTTTGGATGGCCTTCATTGGATCCAGAATTCGATCAGCTGTCCATACCGTGGTTTCACCATATTTTTGTTGTAAGGCTTCAGCAGAGAATCGTGCAGCCATTTTTATATACAAATTTCACTTAAGTGTTTCCTGAAATGCAACAATATAATAGCAATATTGCTCAAAGTACTTGTAAAACACAATGTTTATGCCCCCAGGCAACACGGATAAGCAGTTACTCGTCTCGCCTTTATTCACAGTCCTTTCACTATACTCAGAAATATGTTTCAACAAGACGGTTTAACACAATACAAAAATGAACAAGATGTTATTTGAGACATTATCTTCTTAAGATTTTTCACTTTGACCACACCTTTATATATCATATTAATGAATAGTCTGTAAGGATCAGCTAAGGTGCATTAATTAGTGCCTCTATTATTGCATAACTATCTTCAAGGATAGGGCTGTTGAAAAGGAACTCCCATATCACATCAACTTGCCACCACCAATATCTTTGATTTATTAGACTCAATAATGGTTTATATTTCTTAAGGTTCCCTCGAAATTTTCCATAAAGTCTCTGTTTAAATACACAGAACAGTATTCGGTCTTCTTCAAAAATAGTTAAATCCAGTCCTAAAATTTCTAGTTTGTTTTGTAAGGTTTTGATTGGGCTTTGGCACCAGTTATAATTCGTTGATTTGAGGATATGGAGCGCCTGATACACTCGTATTTCTTTTTCTCTGGCTTTATCTATATCAACGGAATGCGTCAATGTCTGTTCTCCAAGAAGTGGCTGTTCTTCTTCTTTGATCATTTCAAACTGTTTCATTACCGATCGTGATATCATTATTATACTTTTATTTTGACTAAGTTTCCTAAAACGAAATAGGTCTTTACAAAGAAAAATCTATCACCGAAAAGTTCACTCAATATACATTTTATAGGTTTCGGTTGTTACAGGAATATTTATCAAAATATTCTCAAAACCAAATTAGCGGTACTCTACAATCAATTCACACATTAATCAATGTTTGTAGCCACTCATAAGTGTTTTTATCAATTGGCGTATTTACAAGAAATTCCCAGAGCCACATAACTTGCCACTGGAAATTATGTATGGTCACGTACTGAAGCAGTGGGCAATACCAGAAGAAGGAACTCTGAAATTCTTTATACAGCTTCTGCTTGAATATTTCGAAAAACAAGGGATTTGTTCTAAAACGTCTATCTTCAGATTTTTGGCTTGCAACTTATCTTGTAGTCTCAATATAGGACATTGCGGCCAATCGAAATGGATAGTTAATGGCTTGCACAATACAGTTGATTGGGTCAGTCAGCAAATTGTCTTCTTCAGCTTCTGTCATCATAGTGTCTCGTTCAGCTTCTATCATATCCATACATTCCAAAAAGTTCTCAAACCAGTTTCCAGAGCTTGAGCTTGATATGTCTACTTGATGGGTACAGTCTATTTTAATTCTAAGGCTTTGCAAATCAACGGTATCCAAGGTGATAGTCGGATTCAGTACAGAAATGTCGGAAACATTTATGCCTTTAGATAAGCGTTCTATACAATTCTCAGTAGCTTTTACTGTCATTTTATCTAGTGCTGACCCAACACTCTTATTCTTAGAACAACCTAAACAATTCAATTATAGATTCACAAGCTTCAGAATACAGTGCTAGTGAATAAAACATCCAAAACACACTTTTTATCACTACCAACACAATTGAATCTTCTTTCGATACCTAACTAAGGGTGTTAGTACAAGAAAATAATACAAACGCCATACAACGAAGACATTAGCAATTGTTTCCACTGACCATTTTAAATATATAACATTGACAGTAATAACCTATAACGCTCTTCTTCCCATTTCATATCAAAGAGTACCTTCCAAATAGTGTAAATTTGCCATTGATAAATCTTTTTGATTCATTGATTCCGGTAATATCTCAAATTCATGAAGCCTTCCAACTTGAAATTTTCTACTGAGTTGATACTTGAGTTTATAAACAAGATAAGGTGTTTCCCGAAGATATCCAGGTTCAGACCAACAACGTCCAACTGTTCTTTAAATACTTCTATCGGATTCCTTTCCCAAGTGAAATTTATTCTTTGTAATATTTTCAGAGCTTTTCGTATCCTAGTTTCTTCTACTGGTGTCAGGTGCCCAAACATTTCATAAGCAAAACCAATATGTTTAGATTGTTTAGGTGGTTTGTTACTCACTGCTGTTCCACCAGCTTTTCCCATGTCAAATCGTTTCCCATGTTTTGATGTGGTGATAGCTTTTCTTATCTGCCCATATGTTCGTTCATTCCTTTGTTTACGCTTCAACAATTTCCACATAATCTTTACTTGCCAAACAAAGTTTTCAGGAGCTATCTGGTTCAATAATTCATGATAATGTTTGTTAAATCTTTTCGCCAACTTCTGCCGAAATACTTCAAACATTTCAGGATCACTTTTGAGGTAGTTAGAGGTTAAGCCCACTTTGTAGGTCTTTATTCAGTATTACTTCTTGATTTTGAATCCACTTAAAACGCAAAAAACGTATTACTTCAAAACATATTTTATGTGCATCTGTTGACATTTTATATTAGTTATTTGTTACCTCTTATACCTATGACGATCTGAAAAGCATAAAATAGAAATTCACAAACTTACCACTCGTTTCCATATTATTATAAACCTTTCTACTCGTCGTCTGCTCTAGTGACTTTTATACTCCAATGTTAGTCACGCCTATTCTGTTTCTGTCTTCAGCATACAAGACTCTGTTCTGTCTAGGTTTCTTATCTTCTGTACTAATTTGTATGTCCAAAGTATGACAAATTATTAAGTGAGGACATAAAGAATTTTTAAAAGGGGTCTCACTCTCTCTTCATTAAAAGAAAAGCCAAACATGATGGCTATGTAGTTAGGTTTACGCGTCAAATTGATCAAATTAGATTAGAGTCGCAGGGATTTATTGGAAAAGAAGTCAAGCTGATGTAGTACCGTTTTAAGCTAGGCATTTCCTCACTGGCGGCTCCATTTTTATGTGGCAGTCCACTTCTAACAGAAGAGAACCACTACACATTTAGGACAATTGTGCGAGAGCACTGGTTAGTGGAAATGTCCATGGCATGCCCAAGTTAACAATTAAGAAACTAAGACCCGCCGGTTTCGCTCGACACAGCTCAGTTTATCACAACAAAATTGTATTCACTCATGGTTTTATTCGTATAACGTTAAGCACTGCGATATGCATCATAACAGGGGTTTATTTCAACAATCGTCAGATAAAGCACATAACATAAGTTACTGCAAACATCAGGGGTTAACAACAGGGGTTAAATACGGATTCAATGTTTTCATGGAGGAGAGAGAGAAGTCCAATTTGTTAGCAGCATTATAGCCACTAAATCGTAACTCTCTTTTAGGTAGTCTAATCCCTTGGTAGGTATTCTTGCACTAAACCAATTCGGTAAGGCCCGTGATTGGTTTAGATGTTGCCAATGGAATACCCACGAGTTCAACTGATGATGAACCTGGTGATTCCGCTCTTTATATACTAGTGAGGTGGGACACCCCAGTCACGTGACAAATCTCGAGTAGTACACAGCGCAATAGCGACGTTGGTGGTCAATCGTAATTTGCGAAAATTTCGAATCGGTATTTGAATATAATATTTGTATGCGTTTTCATTATCAATTCTGTTTTCAAATTGAAATTATTTTTCAATGTAATAGTTTCTATATCGTTTTAAGTTATTCTCTTCAAAAGGTGACTCATAATAATGAGCGAAGTAGAAATGCATCAGATAAGCACACTTAACAATATTATGAAGCGTTAATGTCTTTTAGTCGTTGTTTAACGTTTAGCTTCGTTTGACTTGGCGTAATTTTTTTCGGTAAACTTCTGAGTGGTGTTCTTCCGTTATTGCAGTCTTGTTTCGTTGTTATTTCAGGATCATAAGACGTTCTATGTTAAGGAGCCAAGACGAACACAGCAGAGGCCCCGTGTGCCGATGCAGAATCTTTAGATAGGAGATGTAGCGTCGGATTTAGATGGTGGGGGCCTGGGGCCCAGGCGTGGCGGAAGGCCCCATGTATGGATACAGAATGTTTAGGTAGGGGATGACCGATGAAGTCACTAGTATTTCCACATATTATTGGTATTTATGACGTAATCTTATGACGTCACATTTCTTAACTCAACTGTAAGAAACCTTTGTGATGCAACATCGTATTTGAAAATGATTAGCGATTTGTGAAATTGTTGCAAAACAGGTCACAAGAGCAATCGCATGTTCTGTTTTTGAAATTTGCTTGAAAAAGTTTTGAAAATTTATTTTGGGTAAAGTTTCTGGGCGATCCAACGTTTTCATCATCTCTAAACGCCAGTCATTGCTCAGCAATCAATTTACAACAGAAACCAAACGTTACAGGGGAAGCTAGTCCTGCTGTGGTTGCTGTATAGCGTATAGCAGTGGTTCTTAAGTAATTATCCTTTGTTTCAAGCCCCCCCCCCCGACTGTAAAAACAGATGTATTTATTGGTAAATTTATTGATCAAACTTTCCATATGGTAGGGCGTGTAAGGGCTCGCACCACCCTGGAAATTTTTTGACGCCCTCCTGGGGTGGCGCACCCCCTGGGTAAGAATCACTGGTGCATATTATCAATGATCCCGTAACTTCTTGTGCCGTCCTGAGCAGTACTCCACACTCTATTCACTTACGGCACACTTAACAAGTTTCCAGTTGTTATGTAATGTACTTTGTAAAAAATACATTTCATGGTTTCTTGTTTGTGAAAACTTCAATTCTGACCTCACAAAAACACCACAAATGTTCAGCGGAAGTCTGGTCAGGGTTTAAGTTAGCGAACTGTGGTACTTATATTTTTAGATAAACTTATTCCTCAGCACACCTAGCACCGTCTCGAGGCACACCAGTGTGCCGCGTCACACCAGCGTGCCGCATCACGCCGGTTGTGGAGCACTGGTCTAGAGCTGGAGTGGGCAAATAGCGACCCGCAGGCCAAATGTGGCCCGCACAAGCATTCAGAAAAGTCTTTATATCTGAAATGTTCTCCAACTTCTCATAGTAAATGTTAGTGCTGAGGCTATAAATCAAAACTTGCTTCTACTTCCACAAGAAAATACGGCCCCCCATTAACTCTGCCTTCTCAAAGTGACCCCCGAGCAAAATTAATTGCCCTCTCCTGGTCTAGAGGTAGCCCAGACTAATTGCGACTCTTTGTTTCGTCACAAAGGTTGACGTATGGTGGAAACGCACTTTTCTTCCGATAGCTACTATCGTTGTGTCACACCAAAAACGTATAATGCTAGCCAAGCCATTTACAGCAAATGCTACTGCGTAGCCCACCAGGAAAGGTTTCAATCAGTTGATTTGTAGAACGAAAGAGCAGAAAACATGATTGCAGTGTTTAGCTTGCACGGCGCCGAAATTTGTAATGCCTCTAGGAGCTAAAAAGCGCACAGTTTCCAAGGAGGAAATGCGCAAGAATCTGGCAGTGTTAGCTAAAAATCCGCGACTGAATCGTTTTTTTTTTCAGCAAAACTTTCAAGCAGCAACGTTAAACCAGAGCAACTGCAAATGTAGGTGAAAATCAAGACATAAGCTTCGAGGCACCTTTCACGCTCAGCCTGGATGCCCATATTGACATGTTATTTTTCCGGTGTTTTTTGTATTTCTGGTTTCTGCTTATTGTTCTGGTGAACGTTGTTTCTTGCCAGGTCAGTGTCTAACCTGTGAAATATGTTTTCATAGTAGGAATCAGGCCCATAACCAGCATGGGATACCAGGGGTTGCGAAGAGTTTTCTGAGAGGGGGACAAATTTTTTAAACTACGTCCAATAGTTTTGAAATATGTCCAGCACATTTTTCCAAGGGGGGGCGAAAAATTTTCCAGGGGGGGATTCGCCCCTTCTGGTTACGGGCCTGGAAAGAATACACTCTAGTGTTTAAACTCTGTTCTCGCAGCTAACTGTATTTAGAATTGAGTAAGTACATTCTCTACTACCGGGAAAAGCAAGCAAAAACGTTGCTAATCAGCGAAAATGTAATTTTTACAAAATATGACGTCATGAAATACGTCATAGGGGCCCTACAGTGAAAATTGCCCCGGGCCCCCTCACCCTTTAATCCGGCTCTGGATACAAGCAAGCAGTTTTGCGGTATTCGCTTGCATTGGGTGAAAACACTGATGTACAAGATACTGTACAGTTGTTGGTATTTATACGGGGAATGGATGCTAATTTTCAACTGACTGAAGAGATCCTCAGTTTCGCGTCCCTGAAAAATACAACAACTGATAAGGACTTGTTTCATGCTGTTAAAAACTGCATTGGAAGAACTGGGTTGAAGTGGAATAAAATGACAAGTGTAACAACTGCTGGAGCTCGTGCTTTGACAAGAAAAAATGTAGGGCTGCTAAAGTTGATGAATGACAAGATCAAAGCAGAGCATCCTAGCCATGCCCTCATACCACTTCACTGCATCATCCACCACGAAAGTCTGTGTAAAGGTGCACTGTTAAGCATGTTACTGATTCAATTGTCAATGTTGTCAGTCCTATCAGAGCCAAGGGGCTTAATCACAGGCAGTTCCAGGCATTGCTGGAAGATTTAGAAACTGAACATGTGGATGTCCTCTACCACAGCCGTGTCCGCTGGCTGAGCCTGGGCAAGGTATTAAGGAGAGTGTCTGGGAGCTAAGAGAAGAAATCGTGATATTCCTGGAAATGAAAAGCATTTAGTGTGACTTAAATACCAATATTGTTGAAGAGTGGAGGTTGGACTTCAAGTTTGCCATTGATATTATGGAAAAGTTGAACGAGTTGAATGCAAAACTTCAAGGCAATGATATATTTGCACACGAGATGTACCTGCACGTTAAATCATTACAAATGAAGCTGTCATTTTTCTCCGGGCAAGGAGGTAACAACAGATTTTGTCACAACACTTCTAGTAAACTTGCAGCAAAGTATAAAGTTCAGTTGAATTCCCTGGCTGTCGAATTCGACAGAAGGTTCCAAGACTTTCAGAACCTGGAATCGCAGTTTAATATCCTCAGCTCTCCATTCACTACAGAAGTTTATTCAGCTCCCGATGATATACAGCTGGAACTGCTGGACTTGCAAGGAAATAATGATTTGAAAGAGAACTTCTAGTCAGATTCACTGCCTGACGTCTACAAGTCAATGTCTGACAATTTGTCTCCAAACTTGAAAAACTTTGCTGCTAAGTTTTTGACACTGTTTGGATCCACGTAATTTACGAACAAGCATTTTCTTGTGAAAAGATAAACAATTCGAAGAACAGGTCTTTGCTGACAGACACCAACCTGCCAGGCGTGGACACAGGGAGGATGCAGGGGATGCATCCCCCCTCACCAGACCTAAAGAGGTGTTGACACGACACTTGATTTCATTGAAAATCATCGCCAAAAACATTTTTGTATTGCACACTAAAAATTAACTTGTGCTAACAATTAGTCAAAACTGTTTCATCGGCTCATTAGATGAGCTGGCCTTGTTTGTGGAACCTGATATAAAATAGTCAATGATTGCATGGGCGTTCGCAGGGTGGGCAAATGCCCGTTTCCCCCCCCTGGAAATTGGGAATATGAACCAAATATTTCCCGAAAAAACTGAAGTCTGCATCATAAATTCCGATTAATTGATTTGATTCTTGCAATGGAAGTTTTTTGCGGGTATGCAACTCACACTGCACAAGAGTCAGGTTCACAGTTACAGTGTCATGCAATGATGGGCTTGCAGTTCACTCATGTCTCTTCCTTTGCCCGCAGAGGCGGGTTGTGAAAGTCGCGAGAGGATTGTTCTGCTGTTGGTCATTATTGCGTAACAATACCGTGGCAACAAACCCGCAAATATTCACTTTATATTGCGGTACCAGGCGTTTTGTTGCATGAGTATGTTGAACACAGACACCTTGGCAAGTAATGTAGCGAGACAGTGACATGCTGATAGCGGTAGCCACGTAGCCTACATTTGTACTTTGTGAGGACAAGCATGAGTGAGTCTATAGCAATGCTTCCACAAGTTTGAAAAATCCATTATTAGTGCGAGTGTGACCAATGTGCCTGAGTGTTAAACTACACTTAAGCAGGCTTCTTTTCAGGCAGTGTTAAATTACGTGGCTTTACGTGGCTTGTTAGAATATGTCTACGCAGGCTTGTGGGAATACGTCTTAAGGCTTAGTTCTGACATCTGAGTGAATACTGAGTGCGAAGCTATATTTGCTGTGACGAGTTTTAATAATTCATCTGGTCAATTTTGCACAACCTGTGTGGTGTTCCAATTCTAGTGAGTTGTCCGTAATCGTGTCAACATACAGGTCTACTTAATTGTCCGGCTTGTGTAGCAAGTTTTCATTGATCGCTTTGGACGAGATCACAGACTTTTGCAGCTCTTGTTTCTAAAGTGATGGTTACAAGTCGTGCTGGCTGATACGGCAATTAGGGGGAGAGCAACCGGCAATCCCCCCGAAATTTTCAAAAACATGTTCAGTTGTTAGTTCAGTTGAATATTCAGCTGGGTGCGGCCGTGCTTGCTAAGTAAAATAAAGTCACAATTTGTGTTTTTGTTGAAAACCATGGAAATCCAATGCTTTTTTCTTTGTAAATCATGCCAATATGCCAATGCCTACTTGAAAAGAAATGCCCTGTGTTGAAAATCTGCAGATAGCCTACTGTGAAAATTGTCGTAATACTAATATACCTGGCTAATGCTGCCAACAAAGCGTTTTTTTGTGATTGTTACCGTAACATGGGGCATTTTCTTTGTAGTGTAGAAAGGATAAGGCGTTTAGTCGTCAATTTGCATTGCATCGTCAGCAATGTTCCCTCTGGGTGCGCAAATACTCAGGACCACCAGAACTGTTGCGCAGTGAAATATCATTCTCGCGTACTTGCAACATTGCAAAGCAATGGAAAAGAACGCAAACAAGAAGCTATTTGGATGAAATGTTATTATTTTCGTATTTTGATAAGATTGTATATTTATTATATAATAATTCACAAAGTTTGTAATTCATTGAAAACTCCACTTACTCAGCCCTAAAATAAGCATGCTCACTAAAACAAATATTTGCTCAGTGCAAAATTATCTTGGAGGGAACACTGATCGTCAGCAATTTGCAAATGATAAACAAAATGTGGACGTGCCCCCCCTGGAAAAATTTCTGCAGACGCCCATGAATGATCGTGCTTTCTCACTTTTTGTTATTTTCGTGCTTTCACTCATTACAAATTGTTTGTTTCTTTCCGTTCTCTTAATTTCGGTTGCGAAATAAGCAGAATCAACCCGCTTCTTGTTCTCATTTCATCAAAATTACCTATAATAACAAATATTATATACAAATTACTATGAGTGTTGGGGAAGTATTCCAAACGACAATTAAAAACTGTAAGGTTCCCTATTTGAAGAGCACTGATATTAACCTCATCGAAGTGACTACGCTCACTTGCTGCAACATACAAGGCAAACAACACTATGCTGACTACTACCACCAGTAATTGTGCTGTAAAAAACGTAACCTACAATGAGAATAAGCATTATGTCGTCACGTAAACTGTTTATCTCGAGTTCTCGATGTACCTGCGCCGACGCCGGTAACTATCTCATCAGATCGTTGTTATGTGCCACATTGCTTGTTGGTTCCGTAGCGATGCAGTGTTAAAGTTTGACCATTTGTATCACTCAAGCTTCTTCTAAACTAAACCAAGCTTAGACTCGCTTCCTCGTAAATGTACGTATGCGAAAGTGATTGATTTACGCAATATGTTCCTGTGAAGCATTGGGTTAATTGCAAATTGATATCGCATCCCCCCACCAAATTAGCCCGTGTCCGCAACTACAACCTGCATGCTCTTATGATGATATCTACCAGCAAACTTGCTCCCAATTTCAAGAAGATTGTGAAAAACTGTGAACAGTGGTACAAGTCTCATTAAATTTTGTGATTCGTATATTTTTTTATAACATTTTATTGCTATTGTAGAATTTCATGAAACATTTACTATTTTCATAAAAACTTGGAATTTTATGAAAATAGTAAATATTTCAGTTCTAACTATAACTGTATAAATTGCATTGAACGTACCTGAGTGTGAAATACAAAATTTTTTAAAATATCATATGAATATGTGGTTATTTACACACTGAATAAATTTTCCTACTTTGTAATGAGAGCGTGCGGCCCTCGGCTGCAACATTTTTTTCTAATGTGACCCTCCGTACAAAAAGTTTGCACAGCCCTGTTTTAGTGTCTTTCTGGATTGATCCCAGTACTACGGCTTGGGAAAAAGGTTTAGTGAAGTGTCATATGAGTGCTAGTCAAGTGTTAAACGTTTCGACCTACTAGACCACTTTGGCTCCAAATGACGCTTTACAAGACACTAACTTTTGCAACCAGTCCAAGTCCTGAAACCCATAGCCCTAAACGTGCTTCTAAAAACTTTCACACAACTCATGGATGCCAGAAAAAGCCGTTTTGCCCCAAACACACCTGATCCGTTGTGCGCCAAAGGCACAAGACACCTGATCCGTTTTGCTCGAAATGGTAGCATTCAAAGATCTCCTCACCCTTGACATAGGCTATCTTTCAAGTTTGGGATCTTCATTTGTGATAGAATTTCAAACACATGCTAGAAGAATAGGGCTAGAACGAATTTGCTAAAACTAGACGAAAATTAGACAGGTTTACAACTGTAGTAGCCTATACATCTGTCACACTAAAGCCATGACTACACTAGTTGAGTACGGAACCAGGTGTTTGTGAGAATACGAATTTTTACTCTGTCCTGATCGTTCGGTCTGCATCTTGACTACAACTGAAAAGTTCTCATTTTCGGAAATGTTGCAAAGAGAACTTTTATCTGTGTGGCAGGCTTATGCAGAATCACATGAAAATATTTTCAACTACAGCAAAGCTGTTTGTATGACGTTTAAGGCTAAGAGTGCAAAAAGCACAGTCACCCCATTACTGACACATGGGTGGTAAAAATCTAAAATCTGTTAACCAATACAAATATCTGGGAGCTGTACTGGATACTGAGCTCCCAGATGACAAAGACATTCAGAGACAACTGCGATGAAAATATTGTGCAGCAAACAAGCTGCTAGCCTCTTCTCCCGATGTTCAAATGCAGTTAAAAATGTTCTTTTTCGTTCCTTTTGTACGACCATGTATCCATCACAATTATGGTGGAATTTCAGAAAGGCATGCATGCAAAGATTGCGTGTGATCTATAATTTTGGATACAGAGCTCTATACAACCTGCCCTAGAGAGCGAGTGTTAGTAATCATGACTCATCAGGTTCAATGTACCATTCCTACATTTGAGGCTGTATTAAGAAAAAATATGCACTTGTTTCTCGAAAGATGCAGAAGGTCTAATAACGCCTGCTTTGCTGCAGTCAGATTATTTATATTCTTCCTTATCCTTTGAACACTATAACCGAATTTTACTTTGTGACTGAGTGCTCGAACTTTGCAGTGTTTGTTCGTTTGTGGGTGTTCATGTCACAATGCAATCGTACTTTACCTGGGCTTGACCAGTTTAGAAATTAGCGTCCCACTCTGCAGTAGTGTTGAACGGATCGAAGATTTTTGCGATCCTAATCCAGTCCAACATTTTCAGTGTGTAATCCAGTCCGATCCTAATCCGGTAACACTATCCACGTATTTGATCCATTCCGGTTTATATCCGAAAAACCCCTTTGATTAAGCATTGGACTGCAGTGATTAATGCAGTTTGGACATCCATATCCGATCCGGTAGAGATTTTTTCAAATTCCAGTCCAATCCGGATCCGGTTCTGAATTGCAGAATCCGGTTGGATCGTGATCCGGAAACCGAATAATGTTCAACACTGCTCTGCAGTAGTGTTGTACCAAGTGAACAAATAGTGTTAAGAATGCATCTGTAAACCTGAGGCTCGGCCTCCAACGCCGTTACAAAACGTTCTGTTTAGTAAGTTTCTGTAGCTCGTTGTCAAGCGAAATTTCTGAACTCTGCGAAATTTTTGACCTGTTATTTTTTGTCAGTTATTTTGCTTTTCAGAGTAAAGGAATAAAGTTTGGCGATTACTTTTCTTATGTGTGTTGTGTAAATTTAACTTTTTGGTTAGATGTCAGATAACCACAACAAGTTACAGTACGACAATAAGTCAAAACAGTGAAAAATATTGGACTTAATCTTAGACTTCAATTATTTTTTTTTGTAACTGTCACACAAACCCTAACCCGACACACTTACCTAAACACCAAATCCTAAGCCCTAAGCACCAGTTTTCTCAGCGTTTTTGATATGTTAAATGTAGCTCTGTGCATGCGCATATGGCGTGAAGTCAGAAATTTCGCAAGTCAGAAGTTTCGCTTGACACCGGTGATTCAGCCTCCAACGCTGTCGTAAAACGTTCTGTTTTGTCTGCTTTCATTAACCAGCGTTGTGCAGAATGTGTGTGTTTGTACTATGGACTTCGTGTCTGCGGGCAAAAATACGTTATTATTGTATGTGACCGTTTGCGAAAAAGTTGTACCACGGTTGAATAAGCACGATGACGTCATCGAATGAAATTTCGTGAAAATTTCCCCCCCGAAATGAAGAGCTGGTTGCGCCCCTGACCACATGGTTCATCATTTTCCCATTCAGTTGTTTCAGCGGCGTACGCAGAAAATTTTCATGGGGGGGGTTCATTCAGTGGCACATGGTGGTCATTTGTATTTGGTGTGACCTGTTTGTGACGTCACAATTTGACGTCATATTCATGTTTTCAAGCGAAGTTTGTTGACATAATAGGCATTTCTCCTACACGCACTCCCCTTATTTAAGTAAAAAATCAATCCCTATACACTCCCCTCATAATAAAGTTTTTGTAAAATATCAAGCTCAAGGGGGGATTTTAACTCCACCCCTTGCGTACGCCCTGGAGTTGTTTGGAAACGGAGGAATCTAGGCGAAGCATCTAAATTTAGCAAATAAATTGGTCCATTTAGCCAGATGTGCAACACAAGACTTGTACATACAGACACATCTGACGTGAGCAAAGGCGCAGGCAGGGGAGGGGGGCTGAAGGGGCTCAAGCCCCCCCTTAGCGATCAGAATATTGATGTTTATTTTTTTGTTTTTCACCAACACTGTACTGTAAGTCGAGATCGGGTGCATTGCAAAATCTTCTTTGGCAGTACCACAGGCGTAGCAACACATTCGTTATCAAACCAAGCGGTTATGCATTTTCGAGATTTGAGAAATATTGAGGCAACTTTCTTCATTCCTGCGTGTTTTACGCTGCAATATATAACAAGAGCTGGGTGTTGCCGTGCTTTGCCAGTGTGGAAACAAGCATGACATTTGAACTACCAACAGTGTCGACTGATGTGTAGTTTATACGTCGCAAAGCTGGGACCTTCCAAATGTACACACGTGGATGATATGCATCAGTGTTACCACTTCTGATGTTTTGAGAAAAATATCTGATGTGTGATGTTTTGGCAGCATATCTGATGTTGATTCAGCTGTTGTTTCTTTCCCCCAATTTTATATCCTTTCAGGATGAAGATAGTTAGATTCATAATTTTTAAGTTTCTTTCATCGATTTCTCACTCTCATGTGTGTTTGGTAATCGTTCCAAATTGAAGAAGCTCTCTTCCCAGCATTGGGAATAACATA
>Ga0210059_1003015_pt1 | contig 26747 bp, 17 predicted proteins | sample Ectturendosymbi2_FD_188042 | JGI IMG/M metagenome (GOLD analysis project Ga0210059, IMG submission 188042) | Ecteinascidia turbinata endosymbiont from Florida, USA - Sample 2 (SPAdes) (version 2) | ecosystem: Host-associated > Tunicates > Ascidians > Unclassified | place: Key West, Florida... | reverse complement strand
CCCTTTTCTGACAAACAAATTTCTATCGCCCCCCTACCATCCCTAGCACACATATCAACACAATTTTTTCGTATTGTATATTTGGGATGTTTGAAAATGATTAAAACAAGAATGAGCGCAAAGATGCATTTCACTATAAAACTTAAGTTAGTAAATTAACTCATTCAGCAGTTTGGAAACTGTTTCATGAAGGGCTCAATTTCATTTGAACCGCATTGAACTTGGACAAGAAGGTGAAGATTGCTGATTTGGCTTTAATGAGGTTAACACCATTCCCCTGCAATTGCAAATTAAACTTCATTGAATTTCGTGAAGATATCTGTGGACTGTGACAGCCAAGATACTATATCTATGACACCCTTTGACAGTCACCTTCTGTGTGCAGCAACAGGCGTACAAACTCTCTTCATCATTATCCGAGTGCACCACGTTGCCTAAACTTAGCAGAACACTTCTAAACCCTTTGTGTCCTTTGATCAAGCAATCCATGAATACTCTGCCACATTTTTAGCAAATTTTAAGTTCGGAGCAGTGCAGGATTGAATTTAATCTGCACATTTTAAAAGTTTTTGAACCTAGTCGTGACATTTGCAGTCGCCCACTGCCTCTACCGGAATCTTTTCGATTCCCTTTAGGTAACTTATTCTTGCTGGCACCTAACACTATCTGTAAAAAATATAAATTGCCTTTCTACTTTCGAATTGAACTCGTACAAGGTTAATATTATATTTGTGATCATAAACCACTCCATCCAAAATTAGCTCACGCTTTTGATTACAGGCTGAGTCTAAGTGCAAGCGTGCATTCTCAAACCTGACCGGTGATAGTCACTGTAACGAAACGGGCATTATTAAGTAGCAGTTTACCCGTGCCAAGAAGAACAGCTGACAAAAATTCCTATCATAATCATTTTATTATAGAGGACAGTTTTACTGTGCAGCTTACCTTCAGCGATGGAAACTGCAGTTCATCAATTTATCTCCTAGCATTTCACCTCTGCTTTGTTTCCAAAACGTTAAGTTTTTGTTTACAAATTACATGCATACATGTTTGTTGACAATACTGTTTTTTATGACATTTGGTCACCCAAAATTAGTAAGACCACAGGAATGTAATTACTAACTGGGTCTCCTATCGCCCCCCAACAGCCCATTTCTGCTTCACCGCCCCCCAATCGCCCATTTCTGCTTCATCGCCCCCCTAGAGTTTCTCACCGCCCCCAGGGGGGCGGTACCGCCCACTTTGGGAACCACTGCTGTACAGTAAACCTCGGTCAATCCGGATCTTCGCCAAAACTGTTGGTACGATTGATTTTTAACGTTTTTTTAATAAAAATCTTCGGTTTATCCGGATTTTTTAATGCGGATCTTCGTCAATTCCAGATAAAATCTGCTCTTTTCACATCTCGTAAACCAGATTTTTATGTACTTCTACGCTGTTGTGTTCTTAAATGCACTGACTGGTCTCTGCGAAAGATTCGGCAGCTTTCAGATGCAACACAAGCGTGCTCACGATCACCAACGAACGATTAGAATTACGATCACATCGGCCGCAACATGGGCGTCGGAAGGATTTTTACCAGAGGGGGGGGCAGTAGGGGATTTTCCCAAAATTTTTTCCAGGGGGTCCAAAAGTGGTGAAATTGTTTTTTTACTCCTCAAAATTGAAAAAACAACCTTTTTTTGGCTAATAAATTCAAAATCTAGGGGGGGGGCTTGGCCCTCCCTGCCCACGACCATGGGCCGAAACTGCGCGTAACATTCCGCTAATTGTAGAGGCAGCGCCGGATTTTGGGGGGGCTGGATCCAGGGCCCCCCACCATGTTCATGTGTTTAGCCATATGTGCGACATGTGCGTGCCACTTAGTCATTTTTATTAGCGAGGAAAGTTTCTTTGTAGACACTCTAAAATTATCGGGAATACAGTGAAAAATTTCGGGGCAACTCTGTTTTTTCAGGGCAAGCGCAAGTTGCTCAAAAAGTCTTAATAAGGTCTTAATGTATCTTATATGCAATACAGTGAAAAGTTTCAGGGCAACTCTGTTTTTCAGGACTAGCGCTAGTTGCTCAAAAATCCTCAATGACACAAAAAAATTTCAATACAGTGAAAAATTTCAGGGCAAACTCTGTTTTCAGGGCAACGCAAATTGTTAAAGATCCTGAATGTGAAAAGTACATTCAATACAGTGAAAAATTTCAGGGCAATTCTGTTTTTTCAGGGCCAGCGCAAGTTGCTCAAAAATCGTGAACAGTGAAAAAATTTTCAACACAGGTATATTCATTTGGGGATGATCCGTGTAATTTGGGCTAGTGTAGTTTGTAATCTGGAGCAAAGTCGTGATTGGTTGTAATGACTTTGATCTGAACCAAACCCTCGTTTTCTGTAAAAATCGAACAATCGGATGTCGGTAGTTCAACAGCTTGATATAAGAATTCGGTAATTCTTTCTTTGGTCGTTTTCGAGTTTGCGCTGGGTAGAGGTGCAGGGTGTTAAGATGATAGATTTTTTTGATTAACAGGAGTTTTAGAAGCGGGCAGAACGGACGTGCAGATTGCTTGGCTCCTTTGAGTGCTCGTCTTAAGTGCCTTGCTCAAGCGCACAGCAGCGATAACACAGGCAGGTTAAGGGAGTCAGACCATACGATCCGGAACCGTCGCTTTTAAAACATTGCGTTGCGTCATCGAAGTCGCGTACATATTTCCATCAGTAAAAGCAATTACGGTAAAATGTCTTGTCTGGGAGAACACAACACGCAAGGAACTTCAACCACTTGGGTTAACAAGCAACGTAACTACAGAATTTGCCTATAACGGCACCTCTAGGCATAGGCGTAGCCAGAGGGGGCAGAGGGGCCATGGCCCCCCAAATTTTTAGAAAATATAGTCATTTTGTGCTTTGAGAGGCGTTTTTCCAAACAAAATAGTATTATTAGCCTAAAATCAAGCATTTTACCCCCCCAAAATTTTTTGGCCCCTCCCAAATTTTTGGGCTGGCTACGCCACTGCCTCTAGGGGATTGCATGAAGAACGTTATTGCCGAATTGACATTATAAGCGAATTGAAATGCATATAAAAGATGCCATCGCGACCAAACAAAACGTAACGTTATGGGCGAATTAACGATACAGACAAAGTCGTTATAAACGAATTCAACTGTATAGAACAGATTTACAAGAGGTTTCAGGCCCCATTGGGATTAAACTAGAAAGTTAGTTTCAGGGCAAATTGTCTATTTTTAGGGCAAATTGTTATTCTCAGGGCAAATTTTTTCCGCCCCCCCCAGTAAAATGCCTTCCCCTACGCCTATGAGGATAGATAATACACTCAAGTAAGTGACAATCGCAAGTTGTCCTCCCTTTTTGCGATGAAAATATGGCAGCCTTATTGCGCTTATTAATAAAGAAATATGGACAGAAGGGAGATCGTCATTTAACAAGTGTAGAGCTTATCCAAGTGGTTCTATAAAACGTATAAAAGCAAAAGAGGCAAAAATGAGAGGAAGAAGTTGCAGCCAAGTCAAGAAACGTCCAAGTGACTATTTCACAGTGGCAGTGAAGTCCAGCGGAGACATTTCTGTGGAACCTGCTATACTGTGTGTTGACAAGACCATCGGACAACTTACTAAAGTTAGAACACCACGCAGGCTTAAAAAACCGAGCATATGAATTACGAAAACTCGCGGCAGCAAATATAACTTTGCACTTAGTGCTCACTAAGAAGTCAGAAATAAATCATAACGATAAAGACATGTTTCCACAAGTCTGCATAGACGTATTCCAACAATAATCTACGTAGTTTTATGCTGCGTGAAAAGAAGCCTGCACAAGAGTCGTTTGATTTACGCTATTCACTCGGGCACGTTGATCGCAGTCTCACACTAACAATGGATTTTTCAAACTTGTGGAAGCACTGCTACAGATTTACTCATGCTTCTTTTCACAAAGTATATAACTATACGTGGATTACCGCTATCAGCACGGTCACTGTCTCACTGCATTACCTGCAAAGATGTCTGTGTTAAACAGTCAAATGCAGGGCTCCCATTCAGTGATTTCAAATAAACTCAGATTGCACACCAAAATAAACCCGTATTCGTACAATAAAAACATGGCCATCGCCAGCGGGGGCTAGTGGTGCCCTTCCCCCATTTAAAATATGTGTCCCCATTGCATATTTGGTCCTCCGGTTGCTGCATACATCCAATATCGTATTTAAAAAATGTTTTCCCCCTTGTGGTTTTTGGTCCCCGCTGCTGCGAAATCCTGGCGACGGGTCTGAATAAAAACCCAGAAAATTTATGTTACGAACAAAAACATATGAGTGTGCTTATTTTAATTGAAACGATAATCGAATACTAATTTAATTATAGTTCCTCTTTCAAATTTTCTTCTGCAACGCAAACATTAAACATTTGGAAGACCTTTTTTGCTGCTCAAGACGATTTTCAAAACGCTGGTAACATACTCCATTGATGATATCTTTCATTAACTGTAGGAGTACATTTGTTATTACACTAGGAAATTTTGTGCAATCTTGAACTGCAACGGGATCTAAAATCCCACAAAAATATATTCCCAATGCCTTCTTCCTCCAATTTAAATTTGTTTTTTCATTTGTATACATAAGGACACATCGAAATTCAAACAATCAGTCCTAACCCTTGTTTCACCAGTTGTTTTCAATTGCATTACAGACAATAAAATTATATGTACATACAACCCTGACAATGATCTTACATGAGGATATGAAACCAGTGATTACTATAAAATGAAACCGACTGAACACGTTCTGCTTCATCCGATATGCGTTCTTTAAACACTGTAATGTTAAGTTATATTTGTATCACTGAACACGTTGAAGTTGCTGATGAATTTATAACTTCAAAAACCCAGGTTTAACGAGAGTTTTCATAATTAAACCTAGACACCCAGGTCGAATAAAAACAGCAGACCTGGGTGGAAAAAACCCGCAGTGGGAGCCCTGCATGGTCACATGCGGAAAAACACCTACTACCGTAGCTTGAAGTTAACGTTTAAAGATTTATTGCCGTGTTTCATTGTTACGCAATAAAGACCCACAGCAGAACAATCCGCCAGCGAGTTTCGTAACCTTCCTCTGCAGTCAAAAGACCGGACATGAGCGAACTGCAATCTCGTCATTGCATGTTTGAACAAATTAAGTGAATTAACCACATACGAACCGCCGTACATGATCACCCCAATTGCCTCTGAAGTCTAGCCTACCAAATCGCATCAGATTTGACGTTTTTGACCAGTGTTTTTGCAAAGTTGAAACGAGAGTATGTGAAACGCTACTCAGTTGGACTAAGCGTTTAGGGCAGTGCTTCCCAACCAGTGGGTCGCGAAGCTATTTCAGATGGGTCGCGAAGCATTTCTAAATGTTACAGTTTTCTATTAGATCGAGAAATTATTGCATTATCATTACGTAACAAATATGTAACAATTAGATGTGTTGTGTCGCATTAACTATTTCAGTACGTACGCCCCTAGACGTTGGAAAGTGTAGGTAGGCTAATATAACTGTAGGGAGATTAGTAGTTTGTTGATATCAGGTAAACAGTAGCAAAGATGCAGGTCTTACGTAACTGTTAATCCTAGTCATATATCTGATTGTGGGTCGCACAATAAAACTTGCATTAAAAGTGGGTCGTGAACGTTTGGTGATATCTCATTGTGGGTCGCACAATAAAACTTGCATTAAAAGTGGGTCGCGAACTGAAAAAGGTTGGGAAGCACTGGTTTAGGGGGCCTCGCGCTCATTTAATCCGGCCCTGACTTCAACTATCGCTTTGAAGTACAGTATCGCTAGGATCAAACGCTTTCGTAATCTATATACTTTTTCAGCTTTGAAATGAGTAGTTTCAGACGCGTTAAATCGTTGCTGTGTATAAACCGTTAATTTTACAGTCAATGGTTTTCTGACAGCGTTGTAAGACTCGAAAGGGTCATTTCGGCACGGACAGGCCTATACCAAAGGTCATTCTGTGAAGAACGAACCAATCTCATCTCAACAAACGAGCAACAGCTGACAACGTAAAAGCGAACATGGGATGCAACAAGAGCGGAAGCTAAACTGCTGGCAGGCTTTACGAGTGGTCCGCAAGTATCGTGTGGTTACCCCAGGAACGAACTTCGAATTTTCCATTACATTATTGAAAATGCAAGTGCAGTATGTCTGCATCAAATTACTTATTTCGCCGAACATTTCATGTACTACTGTATTAATAAAAAAAATCTGCGTGATTGATGCGCTTCTTATTCGCTCACTTCAAATGCTTTTTTACAGGTCTTCGCTCTTTTCCTTACTTAACACTTCGATCGCCGGTGCGTTGTATCAATGTTTGTTCTTATATTGATCTGTTGTCGTCAATAAGTTTCAAAACACTCCCTATCAAATGAAGGGATTTGTTCCAATAACAGAGAAAAAAACAGTGGCAAGTTTCTTTTATTTGCGCAATAAACCCAAAACAACAAATGGCACAGTGACGTAAGAGGCACATGAGCAAAGCGCGTTGCTGCAGAGGTCAGGAATCCACACTAGGGGGTTGCAGGCAGTGATGCGAGGGAGGCGTGACAGGAAAACATGCAGAAGATTTCGTTATGCAGCACCACAGCTAAGCCTTAAGCAATATCAGGAGAAGGTCACAAGCACGGGCTGGTGTCGAATATTAATTTGTTTTAAGACGTCGTCAGCCCAAAACAAACTTGAGTCAAACACGCATGAAGTTGAGGTCTTCAGGGCTACTGTGAATGCGCATTGACAATTGTGCGAAAATTGCGACATCACCAGTAGCCACGTGGTTAACTCCGACCAGACGAAGAACACCACCGTGATGGGAGGGGGGGGCGGTTCAAGGATAAATAACATCGGGGGGGTGGAGTTGCATGTCGCTGAAAAGCTTGAAGTTATTTGCAATGAATGACGGCACAAGACAGGACAGACAACGATGTTTAGGACCATGCAGTCAACATGTCACTAAACCACTCATACGTGAAAAATATTAACCCAGAAGTCGCGCATGACTTGAGTATAGCTGCGCTAAGTCCTTTGTAAAATCCTCTCAATCCTTCTTGCTTGGCAATAACGAGAACGCAGTTTGAAAAGCCGGTGTAATGAACAACTTCGCTCACCGTTCCTTTGTTGAAGCCTTGAACCTGATAGGAATGATTTTTTAAATGAACCGAAATTAAACAAAATTCGCAACCAGCGGTTCTTTATCGATTTAATGAGCCACGCACCATTGAAAAAAGTCTCTGAAATATCAACGGACACTTTCAACATGCTTTAAGCCAGTGGTTCACAACCTTTTTGATCTTGCGATATCATTCGCAAATATTATACAGTATAAGCGTTCGTCACCAGTCATTACCTACAATTCTAATTGTTGATATGTGGTGTTCAATTCTCAAATTTCGAGACTTAGCAGACTTTTGTCACTGTTGTTCGCGACCCACAGCCACTCAACCGCGACCCAATTTGGGGTCACGACCCACCGATTGGGAACCACTGGCTTAAGCAATCCTAACTCTTCAAAAGTGTGATACACCAGAAACTCAACTTTTCAAAGCACAAAAGATGCCAAACAACTGACGGGTATAAGTTCAGTGCGAATGCGAAAGAAGCAAGATACACAGTTGGCAGAAACCAACTGCTGGTCAACATTTGCGTTGCAAACTTGAAAATAATTAAAACTTCCGTTGATAAAAGATGAAAGCTTTGTCTACATCTCAACCCTCACCTGAAGTCTTTTCTTCACAACGTCGAACGGGTAGACAAAGAATTTGCTGATGATACCTGCAGCACTACCACAGGTCAGGTGGCTGATGGAACCTGAATGCGAGAGTTCGTTAACGGGCGACTGCTTTGCAATTGCCAGACAGGAGGGCAACAACACCCCCTATCACATGTACTATGATAGACACGGGCAAATTTTAAATTGTCCCGGTGTTGACCGAGTCATTTTCTTGAAACACAAACACAAGGTCAGGTGACAACGAACTGGACTTGTTTTTTACAAAATCTTTGTGAGATCCGGGGTCATAACCTACAACCTCGCGAACCGTGTGAGAAAACTGAAAACGCTTTTTCGTGCGTCCATGTTCCCGCGCAATATGACACTCAGCAGTCAACATACATGAATTCTCATCCAATCATACACATGTGAGAAGGCAGAGAGGTGAGCTACTATGTGTCGAATACTTTTCAACAAATGCCACCGCATTGTACGGAGTCAGGTTCGCAGTCTGAATGTCATGCGGTGTGCTTGATGAATGTCACGCGGTGTGCTTGATGAATGTCACGCGGTGTGCTTGATGAATGTCTGATGTGACAATCCCAATCCACAGAATGAATGTGAAGGCAACATGTTCATCGAAAGCAATTGATCGCAAATCGAGAAATGATCCTGATGATGTCTATCCACTGGACTAACGGCGCCCGCGCAAGGTTTGCGGAGCGGCACTGCCACAACTGCTGCTATGCAAACAACCCTGGCAACTACCCATCACACACAAGCTCAAAGCAACATGAATGCATCTGAAAAATTCAATTGATTACTTCTCTATTGGTGGCGAGGACAAAGGAAAGTTGTTTGTTTACGGAAGATCAAACATTACAAATATCAAACTACGTGGGTTATGCAAAACGGAGTTTACGAAAGCGAATGCAGCCAAAAGATATGTCGCAGTCTGCCGCATGCCCTTCGGGGTTATTTATTCAGCATGTTTCCACAAGTTGTTGAAAAGCTGGTATTTGACCACGAATTTCGACTTTAGAAGCATATCTGTAACTTAAGTAAAACAACCTTCAAACATCCAGATCGCACACAATCCTGTAACGAAAGATAGACTTCAAACTCGACAGTTTTGAAAACTTTCTATTTGCTCCGATAGCATACGTAAACCTATTACCACGAAAATATGAGAAGAGACCTCTGAGTTGATGTCCCGTGGGGTTATTGCCGCAAAAGACAAGTGAAACTGTCACCTTTTAAAGAGTATATATATGTTTTGCAAAACATTTGAACCATTATTCTGGAGTTGTTATCTGTTTATCATAAGGGAAAAAATGAAAGGAATCACTGTAAGTTAACTTAAAGCAATGGCTACGGGAAGAATGCTTCAAAGGTTATAAGGTCACAAACTTTGCATTCCAAACACAAATTCGTCGTTTTCTCTACAAAAACTTAAATCGAACAAACTCTTAATCGAGAACCAAATCTTGAACCTAAATTCAGAAACCAACTTCAAGCTTTGCATAGAATTCAACATTCTTCGGCAAGGTTTCTTAAAATGCCGTTTTCAGGAAAGCTCGCGGATGATTGTTGCATAACTTGACAAAAACGACTTTTGTGGGAAAAGTTCTGTTGAAAATATTCAAACAGTTGTTCTCCATGAGGACGACGCATTCGAATGTTTAGTTGTTATGTACAACAACAAGTTACAATCATGCGCCCCGAAAATATCAGCTGGTTGCGATCTTGGCCAGACGACCAACTGAAAAACCGCAATAAAATGTTTTTCGTGAGACAGCGACCTACTTTCTTTCCAAGTTGAACAACGGTCTCTTTGGGAGCAAGGTAAACGGAAGGGTGATTTAACATGAATGTCATTCTGTCTGCCACGCCACACAACTTTCCCAAGCCTCTACTCAACGTGATACAGGTTTTCTGAAAGTAGTTTTGTTTTTTTTTGTTATTTTTCTGATCTAGCAAATTAAAAAGTACAATTCACACATAGCTTATTCTCTTCCCAGTATTTGGTTCTGTTTGAAATGCAAATAACCGGCATTAATGGCTTGGCCCGTCCTACATCACATCAAGCGTCACTAGAGTTGACGCTATCTTCCATGTAACTACATCGTGAGCCAGTAATGACCTCCTGTCAATTTTGTCTTTCGGAAGGGTCAAACATCGAAGCATTAGTTTCGAAGTACGCGATTTATCAAATGTACGAAGTCTACTGCACGCCTACATCTCAACTACACGAGAACTTGTGTCCTATGAAAATAATGTAAAGCCATAAGCAAATTAACTCAGATGCTTGTCAGGACGGACAGCACGATTTTAACAATGCCAATGCATCTCTTCTGTAGGTGGAAAACCGGGAAAAGAGAAACCTTGAAATCAGCGTGAACGCAGGGATTGTGAAAACTGAAACATTTGGGAAATGCAACTCACAAAAAAACAGTCTGAATCTAAAATGCCTTCGTTTCGAAATTAAAAACCAAACCACCATTTGAGCTAAATGAAGGTGATTCTCACACATCATTCCATTCATTCTTATTTGATATCCTGTATCTTACTGTTTTCGTTGTTTAAACAACAGTTTTATAAAATAACAAAGAAAGATCACAAAACTAGAAACTGAGCTCGCAAAAGCATGTTAGACTTAGTCTTTCAAATTAATCACTGCTTCGTGAAGAATAACTGGCTATCTATGGAACCTCACATAACTTTCATGATGAAAAATGTTGAAAGAACGCTAATATCATCGGTTCCCGAATCCCTATGACTTTTGGAATGTCTCCGCATCCAAACGCAATGATTTAATCAAATTAAATCAAGTTCGCAAACCTGATCTTCCTTTTTAACCACACCTTCGCCTTCTCGTCAAAAAAACACAGAACCAGGGACAGTGACCAATCCTGGTCCCAACTGGTTAGAATTGGAGCCCGCCTCCCATTTTATATATAGTTTACTGAACTCGAATAGACGGGGATGAAAGAGCGTTTTGGTGGGCGACGACAGCTGGGTTGTATCAGTGTTCAGTAACACAACGAAACACACCTTCCCGTAACGATGTCTTCCTCCACATCGCTTCCAGCAAAGAGTATGAAGAAAACTGCAGCCCTGTGTACGGCATGACTTGGGCCAAAGCTGGAGTGAGGCCCTTGTAGAAACAGCGGATGCCTTCTTTCCGGTACATTACTCTGCTTGCGCCCAAAAGGCTGGTGTACAACTGCACGAAAAAAAGGATTGCGAGAGACTTATCTGAAACTACTGTTTTACATCACGGCAACGCTCAAAAGTACGAGGATATGAACAAGGGGGCAGCTGGGGGGGATCGGGACACTTTCTCCACAAAAATTTGAAACCTTCACGTTTACTTCTATTTGAATAAGAGCTCATGATGCTTACTTCATAGGCGAAATTATACTCTGTGAGATCTTAGTGTCTGATTCTTTGCTGGAAAATGTTTCCTTTCGACAGACAGTGACCTTCATATTACGCACGAAATTTTCGACCTTTTCAATTTTTGGTAGATTGAGGATTTTCGCCCTGTCCAAAAAAATATTTGCTTCTGCGGCGCTGCGTTAAAGTTCGATGTTTAGCAAATGTATGTGCGACGCTGCGCCGGGAAAGCAGGGAACAGGGAAAACTGGTCCGCGGTTACAAAATGGTTGGAGACCACTGCTCTATAAAAAAATAACTACATTAATTCCAGATGCAAATAATTAATGCCAACCCTGGTTGAAACCTGACCTTGGGTTCTTTCTGCGCAGCGAATCGCGTTCTCAGAACATCGACGGGTTGCGAGAACACGGTTGCAACTCCTCCAGAGAGACTACCACAGCCGCAGTGGATGCAAGCTCGGATGAGGTGGTCGTCTCGTTTGTACGGAACAAGAATATGGGCTGTTGTCGTCAAGTATTGGAAGGAGCCAAACTGTAAACAATAAAACAACATTAATTTTTTTGAGCTGCTTGTGCCTGAAATCTACCACAGCTTGTTCCTTCAGGAAACAAATCAGTAAACTTTGGTACTGAAAAACTTCCTAATTATTCTTCAATAGCACATGTGTTGAGAGTGGCTGTTGAAATATTTCCGCATCTGGAAAAAACACTTTTTGTGCTGTATGGCATAAAAATATCCAATAATTCACAACTTTCATTGTTAATGCCTAGTCAGAATTATACAAGCTCAACGTTTACAATACTATCATCACAATATCACAATCCTGGAAACAACAATCTTGAAGCACAGGAAGTAACTTGGACCCTGTAGCCATAGAGTTGCAATATATCACAAATACTGCAGCAGCCAGCAAATGAGTTTCGAACACGACTGACAGTAAAGCAAAATAATTAAATACTTTGGAATTTTGGTAAACTATGCACGGAGTTGCTGTAGATTTTTATGACAAATAAAACAGCCACAATAATCGAAAACATTGTTTTATTCGACGTTTCGGCTTATGCGTAAGCCATCATCAGGAATAAATGAAATGCGACAGTTAAAGGAAAAATAAGGATGCAATTTAGGGCATTCATACTGTGTTGGTCATATAGACCATTATGTGTTAAAAAGCAGCAAGGGAATGAAATATTAGGAAGCATCGTCGGTCAGAAGGAACTTCACCTACTCGAGTCTCTTCTGATACAGCAACACTTTGGAATTGTTATTGCATACACATGCCTATGTGCAGATATTTATGGTGCATTTATAATAAAAAAATAAAACAGAGACAACAAAATAATTACCTGCAGATGTGATGTTAAAATATCAATATGGTTTTAACAAAAATGTTAATGCATTAATAGCCATACCAATGCTACTTGTAAACAATTCTAAGTAAAACATTAACCTGCATGCCACCATAGATCATAGACAGCAGTTGCGCAGGAATGTAGCCTTTCCAAAATGCTAGAACTCCTTCCTCTTTCCATATCAGTTTTGAAGCTTGAAGAATCCCTGTATACTTGAGCTGGCTTGAAAGTTTTTCAGGCTGAAGCTGAGCAAAGTGAGGTCAAACCATTTAAACCCAGCACCACAAATCCCAACACACAAGCAAAATTACCATCAAGTACATTGATGGCATAGCTAAGTGGTTGGTTCATTGGGATAAAGTATGTGCCACTGAAGCTAGAAAACTGAGGTTGAAACCCACTCAAGTCACAGCACATATTAATCTGACATGGGCACCCACTAACAACTTGCAACACTCCAAATGGAGTACATACAGAGTACAGTGAAGCTTTCTTTATGTTAATTGTATATCAATGGAAGTCAAACCCAACCAATGGGAAACAAAACAAATAATTCACTCTTAAAATAATTGAAAAGTGGGGATTTAAGCCTCACATTATTGCCACAACAGCAGCTCCTTGTCAGCAAAACATGCTTTTTATATTGTTCACTCTCCCTAAAAAATTTATACTTTGCAAAAATTTTCAAAGAACATCTTTGCTTCGAGGAAAACTGATTTGTTTCTATAAGAAAACAATGACTTTTCCACTTACAAAAGTAGCAGCATAGACAACTTGATTGAAAACATTGTGAATTAAACAGTGATTAGGTTTTGACACTGATAAGCAAATTTCACCTATAAAGAAACCAGCACACTATGAACACAATTCTATCAGCATGACACAAAAACATGTTTATTGGACTCTAACTAAACAAACCACAAATTTGGTGAAGTATCTCTGGCATTTCTATGCACGATGTCAAAATTTCACATGAAACCATAATGTCAAGCAGCATATATAAAATGTAAACAAATTTTGTTCTAAAAATGAGAGGCTTTTGTTTCTCATAAGGAGGAAGCCTTGCAGTTTTGATAACCACAATTCAACAAGAATATTTGCAACCCCTTATATGAACTGCATTGTACACCCAGTCACAGAAAATGTCAACTGAGCAGTACTTAACACTTTCAGTGGTTTGGGTCTAGTGTGGTGTGTCGTATCACATGGGGTGCTGATGAAATGTCACAGTAATCACTGTTTGTGACATCATCAACCATTGCTATTTCCACATCATTCTCATTCAAATTGTCTTCCACTGCAATCTCTGCAGCTTTCTTAAGATTCAATCTAATTAAATACCTGCAATCAATGTTATGCTTCTCCCTACATTCTCCTTGCCACTCCTTTTAACTTGTGACACTTTGCCCAGTGCAGTGTAAAATTATGTACCACAAGACTTAACCTTATTGCTGTAAAAATTCGATTTAATGAAAGCCACAATCTGAACCTTGAAAAAAAATCTTAACATAAGCTAAACATGGCTTTGCATTATGTAGATCCAAAAGTTCATTTTAACAACATGGCTTCAAAACAGCTGGAAAGTTTTAACAATTTCAATGTTTCAACAGCTGGAAAACTTTTTATGTTTTGAATTTTTATTTTTCAAACCTGCTTTTCCTCTGGAGAGGATCACGGGGCAGCAAACACAGGAACAGAATTACCTCAAGAGTTTTTAGCAATCTCAGATAGTTTAGCTGACTCCACACCTAGCAAGGTCAGAGACATAGTAACACCACTTGGTCCTTAAACAATCTCTGAGCTGCTTTGCCATGGATGTAGCCACCAGGACTTGCCTCGCCAATCTTTCCTGGGGCGTTCTGGACACATCTCCTTCTCTTTATCACATGAGCAGTTCTTCCAATCCAGTGTTAGGCTAGATCTTGGGGCCGGTGTTGAGCAGCCATTTGATTGTCTTGTCAACCAGAAACATCAACCCATGCACTCCATGGGGAGGTCATGGATTCGACAGTGCAGGCCAACATGGTCAACTTCTGCGCTACACTTAAAAGCCGCAGAAAGGACCATTCCCCATTTGTGTAAGCAGGAGCAGAAGCGTCCGACACTGGTGCAGTGGCAGCTAAGTCAGACCTACGTGTTTTTGGCAGGGTCATTCCAGGAGAGTGAGTGCTGATGGTGGGGATGGAAGTGCAGAGTCTCATAGTGTTTGCAACCATTCTGCATTCCATCGAATAATCCATCCAGAGCACCACACTTCTGTTGGTGTCAGATGAACTGATGAGTTGTTCTCCGGAAAATATGGGTGTCTCGATTTGAGATGCTGCGCATTTCCACCCTATGGACAGGTGAGCACTGAGCAGGTTTGTGGAGTTGGAGGTAAAATGTCCAACTTCGACCTTTCTAAAATTTCTGACTCCTTAACATAAGTGAAGTTTGACTGCCTGCAATTTTTTAGAAACTAGCAACCAATGGGAATTGTGGTGCACAGCAAGAATTCTGCTTCAATAAATGTTTCAAAATTGTACAAAACGGTCGCAATTGGAGTGTGTCCTCTCGCCATGAAGTGAAATATTACAACACAGCTCTGCATGTGTGTGGCAGTGTACGACCTTCTGACAGCTTTGCTTGCATTGGAGCTGGCACTGGCAAAGTAGGAAATTCTGAAACACATGCGCTCAACGCAATATCAATTTAAGTATTCAAAAATGTGGAATGTTTCATGTCATCGCGCAGGCACTACTTAGATAAGGAAGTGACACTGTTGTTTCATAAAGTATTATGTAATGTTAGAAGGGAAACACTGTTGCCTGTTCCAAACCACCTGAATCAGAGACATGCGGTGACAGCGTTTGATATTTTATCAGTTTTAATGCTGAATACCTCCAGCACAAAGGGGCCTGTTATGACAGCCAAACAGACCCCAAGGATGCACCCCTGGGTGTGGGTATAAATTCTAAAAAAGTATAATCCAATCCCATATATTTTCTTGGCTTCTGGTGATTGAGAGCAGTAGCAAGGTCTTCTGGCATAAAAGGGTAAGAGATATTATCTCCTTCAGGTGTTGAGACCTTCCATAGGTTGGATAACTCCTTGTTAATGAGCCTTTTGGACTCACAGTACCTCTTTCTGTGTGCTCTGTTCTTCATTAGTTGCAAGGTATGGAGTTTGCTGAGACTGGGCACAGACGAGAAGAGTGTCTTGACCTGCCATGCTTTGCGGTTGGAGTATGAGAAGTTGATGGAATTGATAGCTTCCCAGCACTCTTGCCCCTTCTAGTCACACCATGGAAGTAGGGACAAGGCAGCTCTGTCAGAGTTCAGTCCCCATTGGGGCTTGGAGGAAGGAGCGATAAAGAGTCTTGCACTTTTTATCCCAGCATGGCACATAGTTCTTGCAATAACCTGGTGGGATACATTGTTTATAGCCACAATGAACAAGCTCTCACATATTTCCTGGTAAGCCTTCTTGGTGTTTGTTATGTCCAGAGGTGGCAATCTCTCAACAGATTCTCCTGTAAGAAGGCAAAAGTGCTTCCAATCAGCCTTGCAAAAGTTCCAATGTGTGACTGGATCACTGTAGGCAGGAATTTTGAGCCTCCGCAGCATTATGACACAGGGTTGCTGTTGTGACCACGGCAACTTTCCTAGAATATATCTGTCAGGCAGTTGGCTGTCCTGGCCAACACTCACAAACCAAAGCAGCTGAGATATCTCTATTCAGAGAAGTGGCTCAATATTCAAGGCTTTACAAATTTCACAGCTCTGCATCTTTGTCTCTTATATATACTTGAAAATGTACTCTCAAATTTTCATGCCTGTAAAAAAGGATAGTAAACAAGAAACCTATAGCCTATATTCCTTCTCATACCAAAAAATCCTTAATGATAGACAATTTTGACATGTGTCTTCCATACCTAAGAGAGATCTCTTTTGAAGTTTGCCAAGAAATGATAGATTGTGTGTCACTGTGCACATACTTATTCTCACATAGTTTCAACTTACACATGAAAGCAACAAAGATGAAAAATATTTTCCATACAAAGACAAATACAATTATTTTTGCTGTTCAAAAGTGGTTACAAACTAACTTGCACCTGTGGATCAACTTACATTCAGGCACCCCAAAATTTGTTAATGTGTGCCAACAAATACAAATTTGATAAATGTTTGAATGTATTTGGTACATAAACTCAAGGAATGATTTAGTATCAACCAGAAATAGTGGGAAGCATTATCAGTTCAAAGAGACTTCTAGACTTGAGTCGTATTCAATACAGGAACACCAACTGGATTTTAACACGGATGTTTTATCTACAGTACAGCAGTACACTGGTGTTCCCAAGTTGGGGCTTGCACCCTTGCAGGTTGATTCTGGTTATTAAGATTCTTTTCATATCTTTAATTTGTTAGCAGCTCATTGTTTGCAGTTACAGCTGCAACAGCATTGGAATATGTTACAGCTTGTGACTTATTAGGCACCATGACGATGTCAATTGCTGATGAAAGTAGTGCCATCGATTACGACTTTAGATGTATATCCGCATATCCGAACATGGTATTTCAAAATGTATGGCACATATTTGCACATTTTTGAACATGATATGAGTCATTCTCAAAAGTCTGCAGTGTTTTCTGAATCATTGCAAAGCCATGAAAACAAAGTCCAGTCAGTTGATTCTTCAAAAATTCTGCAAAAAAGCTTTAAATGGCGTGTTTCAAATGTTGAAAACTGTTTGATGTGTTCTTCCCTAGGAACATAGTTACTTCTAATACACCCAAAACAACCACAGCATTTCATTCCTGCTTTCTAATTTCTTCTTGTTAACTGAGAATAAATGAATGACTAAAATATTTGACAAAGACTTCAACCATAACTTTCAGCAAATTTGCAACTATCCTTTATCAAAGTATTTTGTCACTGTTTCTACTACATAAGCAGGGCAGGAAGGCTATTCCTTTTGGTTTTGTAAACAATTTGTGGCTCATATCAAACCTATTTATCACTGATATCTCTTAGTCTTAAAACTAGTTTGTGAGTTGATTGTTATTACCATAAAATATTGTCCACTACAGGCACAGTTTTGTGATGGTAGGCAAATGGAGCGGTGGAAATTTGCTTCACAACTCATTTAAATTGTCTTGACAAAAGCTGAGTTGAGAAAACTTAATAGATAATACCAGTCACAGTAAACAATTTGGGCTAAAAATGATCAGGCATAAATTATAGAAACAATTACAAAATTACAACTAGATCAACTATCTTCGTTGACTTTCTTCTTTTTCTTTTGAGCCAGTTGTTCAATTAGTTGACAGAAGCAAATCATGAACTTGATTCCCTCATGAAATGCCCATGTCTTTAACTGTTCAATCCTACTCCTTTAAGTTGTTTTTCAATAGGAAATCAAACAGAAAAATAAATGAAGGTGCCCGTTATCCAATTTTTGTGCTCATCAAAGAGGCAAGCAGAAAGGTACAACTCCCTCAAAACATTATTAAAAATATCAAGGAAAATCTGTACTACTAGCATAGCTTTGCAGATGGTGTAAAGTATGACTAGTGTGACATGCTTTGTTTAGTCCACTCAACTTGTAAGAACTTTGTACATAACCTAGGCTGAAGTTGCTAGATGCCCTTGAATGCCAAGCACTATCCTCAAATTTGCTGTTGTAACTGATCATGTCACTGATTTTTTAAAAACATGTCATCGCCCTTGAGAGTTTTCAATCAATTTTTAACTGAACACCAAGCATAAAAATCATCTAGGCTACTGGTTTCCATGCACTGGCAAGGAATATATGCACGAAACCCATAGGAGGTGAGTATTTACAAAGTTACACACAATGAAAATTCCACCTTGCATGAAGTACCCTACCTTAACCGCTTCATCTGCCATGACTGCAACACTGCATGAGAAGTGCTGAGTCAATGTATCTGCAGATGCAAGGTTTAGCCTAGGGTTTTAGGTTACGGTTGTAGAGTTAGGGCAGTGTTTCCCAAACTGGGGATAAATTATCACTTGGGGATAACATGCGATTCTTTGGGGGGTACTGCAGAACCAAAACCACAATGTTATTTCGTATTATGTGCGATCACTGCGAAATATTGAGGGAAATAAATAATCCCTACCTTGATTTGGATAACAGCTTGAACAAGTTTAGGAACTGTTGGGTTAGGGTTTTGGGTTGGTTTAAGGGTCCTAGTGTTTAGGATCTAGGGTTTAGAGTTAGGCTACAGTTGGGATTTAACCAGAGGTGACTGGAGTAACATTTTTAGACTGCGACTCCACCCCTGTTCCAGAACTTTTGAATCCGGTTCTAGGTCTAAAAATTCTTCAATATTGAGAATCTGACTTTTGTTCAGACTCCAGCTACCGTTGATGAACTGAAATTCAGCAATGTTTTGCTAAGAAGTGGCATATAAAGACCACGCAGAATCCTGCTACTGTCAAAAATGACAAGTGACTCCAGATCCAGTTTTTCACAATTTTTGACTCCAGCTCCAGATCCGTAAAAAAATGCAGGATCCTGCCAAAGTCGACTCCGGCACTCTGGATTTAACCTGAGCAATGACTCAGCAGTTCTCACAAGCATTGCCACTGCCATGTTGTGGCTGTGCATGTTTGGTGGAGGTAGGTGTACCTTATATCCAAGGTGATGACATTTTCATTGCACGTAACTTTGTAAATACTATCTCTGACAGGTTTCATACGTTGGTTGTCAGTTCATCGTATTGATTCCAACAATATGTTTATCAGTTTTTTTTACGGTGTTTTAGGGATCCGATTCAGGTCCCTAGAATTTCAAATCAGGTCCCTAGAATCAGACAAAATAGGGTCACTAGAATCAGTGAAATCGGGTCCCAACAGGTCCATACCGGGTACCTAATATTTTCCTTTAAAAAAACCCTGTGTTTATTATCGTTATTTTCTGATTTGGTGTTCAACTAAAAATTGACCTATTTTCTAGCATCCTTGAAAAAATTTTGTTGCGTTGTAGCATATGTTGAACTAAGCGTATTGAGTATTCAATAAATCAGTAACAGGATGCAGTATATACATACCGTATTGCTCTTGTGCTGAACATAATGTACTTGCACATGTAATCATTATTTTGATTTCTTAACAAATGCAGTTGATTGCCCACTGCTAAATCCAGATGCAAATTATCTTTGAAAAATTTCCTATACCACTATATACCATATTGTGGATAAACAATCATATAGTTTTTATGTGGATAAACATTGTTTTCTACCCTTGCTGCTTGCTTTTGTAATTAAACGATGTGTTTCAATGCATTGCTCTCTGACTTATAACCCCTATTGTTGCTCACTTCTTTCACCACCTGCTCATCTGTACATACCTTAACTCTTCACCCATTGCTTGCCCACCATCATCTGTATTACATTGATATATATTACATATTTGATTCAATATTTGTGTTTTGGTAAAATTGTTTTTACTTCTTCGTTATGGCTTTTAGGCTTGAGACTCGCATTGGCTATATAAATTGGTCACACAAATAATTTGTCCACTATGTCATATTTTGCCCAATTTTTTTCATTTGTTTTTCATTATTTGTTACTTGTGACTTTTGCATGTGTTCTTTGCTGTCTATACTGTACTACGTTGTTTTTTATTTGTGGTTTATCTCACTATGGTATTTCCTACACTGGTGGTTTTACAAAATCGTACTGTATTCAAAGTGTGGTGATGAAAAAATTCAACAATCTCTGACATCAAAATGTCAAATTGACAAACTTCCAAGTGATTGGCAACCCTGGGCTATTCATTCATTTATTCGGAAAACAAACACATAAACATAAAAAATACTCGCAAATAAACAAGATAAAATAAATAAGCAAATTCATAGAATAGAAATACAATCAAAATTATATTTGCATCTTCCCGGGGTACCTAATATAACCAGGTGGTTTTCTAGTTAGGTCCCCACTAGCCTAATGGTAAGACAGTATTATATTAATGAGGTTTAGGTTTGTACTAGAGAAAGGTTTATTATGATCATGAGAAATACTAAAGGTTGCATATAAGTGACACAGGTTAATATTGGTTTAGAAAGTATAACTTGCATCTCTTTTTGAAAATATAGAAAGGTTGTATTTTTAAATTTTGATCCAAAGATTCCCAAATCTTAACTCCTATATAAGCAACAGATTTTTGACCAGTCAGCAATCTTTTTCTGGGAACTATATATTCTTGAGATGTTTTTTGTCTAATATTATATGAATGTATATTGTCCAACTTTGTGAATTAATTGTTAAAAACAGATGGTAAACAGCCATGCTTGAATTGATGTATCAATTTTGCTAACTTTTTCTACACTGGTGACCTAGTTTGCTAGTGAAAGCTGCTAGCGCAGCATGTGGCACAATCGGAACTCATTAGCATACAATGGACGGCCGCCATTGTGATAAGCCTATTTACAGAAAGCACAAACATTTGGAAAGCAACTTACAGAAAGTACAAACATTTGGAAATTATCAATTAGGTTACTAAGCACAGCTACACTAGCATCACAAAGCACAGCTACCCTAGCATTTTTTCTGCCACGCCCAGATCTTTGCGGATCTGAGCAACCCATCCACTGAGACTGGTTACGACCCAGCACCCCCTATGCAACTGTGTTGATCATCTAGCAGCTCTTTCCTACACATATGCACCACCACGAGTTGAAACTAGACAGTAACAAAGCTAATATAACTGTTGAGGGGCATTGATTGACTCGATAACCTTCCGGTTCCTTCAATGCCCCGGCGTCCGTGCACTAATTTCTGTTTTTACTTGCTGAATATTAATAATTGCCAAATAAAATCCACTCATGAAACATTTACAGTTAACACCTATACTACTGCATTAAAATTGCATATAACATAATGATACAGACCTAGATCACTGCAGAAACTCATAAAGACACCAAATGTACAGACACATGACATAGTTCATGTAAGCATCTGTTGACAACCTGAACCTAGGGTAGGTGGCCATGTCTTACTTACCTGAAATCTGATCTTTAACACATCCAAAGGTGAAACTAGAGTCCTTGTTACAATGCCACCAAGTACTCCAGCGACGAAAGAGTTTGACAAAACAACATTTCTATCTTCATCATACCCAACCATTCCAAGGGATAGGTGTTCCAAGACCTGCTTTTTGCTTCACAATCCTGAATCCAAACATACACTTCAACTTGTTCACAAACAGAAGTACGACCGACCATGAAACACAACTACCACCAAGGTGCAAAGATGTTTTTTGGACATTAACGTTCACTACACTTGAAGACAAGAAATAACTATCAAAACGTTGCGTGTGGAGTTAATAGCAACATCGTACACTAACACTACTGTACTACTACTACCTACAACAGCAAGACGATACTGCATTAGATAACATAAAAACAAGCAGGGAGCTTCATCTACGCCAAATCATGCATGACAACGGTTATATCACGCGATAATAAAACAACAATGCCTGATGCAAGAAAATGAAACAACATCGACAACTATGGAGCTCTGCTGGCTTACGCTGGGACACACGTTAAGAGAAGGAAATACCGAAAAACTGCCGCAAAACAACACAGCGCAGCATTTGCAGAAATGACGCAGAAGTGTTTATGTTTGGCACAGAACGTTTTGCTTGCAGCGGTCGCGTCAAGCGTGCACGTGGTTGTCTTTGCACAGTACGCTGCTTGTGAGCAGACTCCGACTCCGCTCCTGTTCCAAAATTTTTGAATCCGGATCCGGGTCCGGCTTTTCTTTCAATTTAAGAATCCGACTCCCGTGGAGACTCCGGCTATAATCATCGATCCAACCATAATTTACCCATGTTTTAATCTAAGAAATAACCGCACAGACTCCTGTTACTGCCGAAATGGAAAAGTGACTCCGGATGAAATTTAAACAAATTTAGTGTTTAAATCTTCGTGGTTGTTGTTTATAGTTTCATAGATTCTCATGAAGACATGAATGTGAACAAAGTCAGGATACCGACTATCAAGCTTTTTTCAATGGGGGGGAGTGTGAAACTTTCAAAGGGGCAAACTTTGTAGTTTATTGATGGTGAATGCAAAGAAATGGGGCGCGAAAATGAAGAATTGGGGGCGATGCCAACATACTATTGCCTAACTTTTATATGTTGCCAGCCTTGTCTTCCCACTTTCAGTGTTTTCAAAGCTGTGCATCAGGAGCACCGTTTTGCATTTTCTCCTGCTATCTCAGTCATGCCATAGTCTCAGGAACGTATCCTTGAGCGGCCATATCTTAGGCTTGATCAGAAGTGCTTATCACAATTGGCTGAGTATGATGACGTCATCAGAAGGGCCCTTTTTAGTCTTGCCTCGGGCCCCCCAACCCTAAACCCACCACTGGTTGCAACCTATTGGTTGGCGTTGCATTGAATGTGCGATTCACCATGAACGGGATGTGTGTGTAGAATAACACCTATATATATGTGGCGTGATCACAGCAGACATGGGGTAATCATCAATCGTAATCGATTACAATCGATTACAGTTTTTTGAGTAATCGTAATCGATTGAATTGACCAAAAATGAAATGTAATCATGATCGTAATCATTTTCATTGCCATTTTAATCGTAATCGACGATTACTTTCGCGAGTAAACTTGGAAATCTTCACCCTACATCACTGTGCGATAAACCCCGGTTGTGGTGGCTGGGCTTCCTCATTTATCATCGTTTGTTATGGTTATGTTTCAGGGGAGCAAGCAGAGTGTTCCAGGGGCAAGCACAGCATTTGTAGCTAATTCACGCTTTGTTCCGGTTAGCCTTCCTGTTGGCTTGAGTCTAGTCTAGTGAGATGTAGCATCAAAAATAAGAACTTTTCTTAAAAATGGATTGACATTTCGGCAGCAGAATAGTGGGACATTACGAGGAGAGGTGTTCGTTCAATTTATTATTGGTACGTTAATTTGCATACACTAAAGTAACTTTCTTTCAGAGGAATAAGGTACTTTAATCCAAGTCGAAAGTACCTTTCCACAACACTGATATCAACCGTGATCCACTGGTAAAAACAAGCTCAACGAAACCTGTGAGGTTTTGTTAACCATTGACTTTCGGTCCAATTGACAGATGTCCAGCTATATTGGCATTACTGTTCATTCATTTCAAATTAAAACCTGCACAATGCTATGTTGGCTTGCCAATGATCATAACCCACAGTTAGAAGAAATAGTCAGCAATTTTGAGATTACTAACAAACGCATTTTCAGCGTTACTGGACGAATGTTCAAGCCTGATAGATCTCGTTTGCCTGATAAAAGATTTGAAGCGTTGATGTTTATCAACTGTAACAAATATTTTAAACATTGACTATTTTTGTTTAATCAATGAGTTTGTTGCAGTGGAGTAATTGACGGGAGGGAAGAGGGGCGATTTGACCCCCCTGACCAGCTAAATGTAAAAATCGCACCCCCCACTTAGCTTATATTTCGGTTTTAGTATCCTTTTTAATACAGGGGTTCCCAAACTTTCTCTGGCCATGTACCCCTTCAGCATTTTGATAGATGAGCATGTACCCCTAGACATGGGCGCCGGAAGTTTTTTTCCAGGGAGGGGCCAATAGTGGATTTTCCACGTGTGGGCCAAAGATAGATTTGCAGGGGGGCCAGAAGTGGCAAAATTGCATTTTCACCACTCGAGACTAAGAAAACAATTTTTTTGCAAAACATTTGATAGGAAAATGTCAAATTTCAAAATCCTTGTGGATACCTGGCCACTCTTCCGACGCCCATGCCCCTAAAACTGCTTTTGTCAAAAAGGCTGAGGAAGATAACAAAAATATATTTACCAATAAGCATATAATGATTTTGAAAATAATCATCACTGATATTTATTTCAATATTTTAATCTTTCAACCAGACACGAAGTCCACAGGGCACAACCACAGTCTATCTGTTCAACACAGATTGATAATAACGGACACAGAATGTTTTGTAACGGCGTTGGTGGTAGGACCACAGGATTACAGACACTTGTTCGCTAACTCGTAACACTTCGTACAACACTACATTAACAGACAATTTCTTAACACAGTTGTTCGCTAACTCGGAACACTTAAGGTACAATACTACATCCAGAGTAGGACACGAAAATCACATCTTGCGGAAAAGAGTCCAACTCTGACTAAGTCCTAGTGACATACGAAGGCTTTGTGGCCTGCACAGAGCACACGTCCTCAACTAACACTGTAACTTCCGGGCACTCAGCCACAAAGTAAAATACGGTTGAATTGTTCAAAGAATAAGGAGGAATATCGGTACAATAAAGAAACAATCCGACTTCATCAAAACGCGCAACCATGCATTGTTGGACTTTTTTCAAGAAACAGGTATAAATTTTTTTCGCAATAAGACCTCAAAGGAAGGAATGTTACATTGAACCTGACGACTAGTAACACTCACTCGCCACGGCAGGTTGTACAGAGCTCTGCAAACAAAGTTATAGGACAAACGCGATCTGTGGATGTATGCCTTCCTGAAATCACACCATGATTGTGACGTGTACATGGACGTATAAAAGAAACGAAAAAGTGTATTTTTCACTGCGTTCGAACATCGGGAAAAAGAAGCTCGCAGCTTGTTTACCGCATAATATAGATAAAATAGTTGTCTCTGAATGTGTTTGTCCTCTGAAAGCTCAATATCTAATACAATCCCCAAATACTTGCAGTGGGAAACATATTTTACTCTTTGTACACTCAGTGTCAGCAACGGGATGAGCGTGCTTTCTGTGGTCTTAGTCTTAAACGTTATACAAACAGTTTTGCTGTAGTTGAAAATAATTCCATGCGATTCTGCATGAGCCTGACACACATCTAGTATACTTTGCAACCCACGTACACTTGGACAAAACACAAATATCATCAGCAAACATCAAGTGGTTCAATAAGACTTTACCAATTTAATACCCAGCTTTAATGTTGTTTAGTTCAAATAAATCATCTAACTACACACAAAACAAGCATAGAATCAACACTCATCCCCTTGCCTAACCCAATTAGTAACATGAAACGGTTCGGTCAAATTCATATGTATAAATAATTTGAAATGAATAATGTATATACATAGATTTTCCATTCTATTGCTAACCTTAAATGCACTCCTTCAGATAAGCCAATGTACCCCTAGGGGTACATGTACCCCAGTTTGGGAACCCCTGTTTTAATAGGTTCTTAGTACGGTGTCGTTTTTTTGCGTCTTTCGGAGTATGTTCCGTTGATTTGGGGTTTTAGTACTGTATAGCCATCCACATCCGGATTCACTATAATTTCTCTAGTTTTTTTTCTGAGTGTTGATTAGAAGGAAATCTTTACCCTGGTCGCTCACAGAGACCAGTGAGAAGCTTTCAGCTAAATTTCTCCTCTAGCTCAAACCTCAGTTACGCCACTGGTTTGTTGACTGCACGAACACCTCAGCAAACAATCAATGTTTTCTTTTCTTTTTTCCGGTGCTTGATCCTTACAGAACAGTAATTTCGTTTATTGCATTGACTCATATCGTATGTTGTTTGAAAATATACTTACATAAAACTATGCAAATGGGTTTCCTTTTCTTTCTGAGGATGTTTCAAGACAAATGTAATCGCGATTGTAATTGTGATTACTTTCAATGTAATCGCAATCGATTACATTGTAATTTTGTTTATTGGTAATCGAGCAGGTGGCAAGTAATCGTAATCGATTACAACTGTGCTGTAATCGCCCCATGTCTGGATCACAGCGTGTAATTTCTGCTGATATTAACATGTGTACTATTGAACTATAACTAGCGTACGCGAAGAGTGATAGCGGCGTGTGATCTTCATTGTTGCTTGGTGCCACAGCGTGAGGCTTTGTGCACGTGCCGCTCGGGCTTTCCGATCGCAACAAAATGGTGCTGTGACCAGGATGTGAAGGTCGTGTCGGGTGCAGCCTTCACACAAAGAACATGTGATCGGTGTGGTTCGTTGTAAAAAGGAGGGGATGTTGTTGCAACCAAGCTGCTGGCGTTGCGCTGAATGCGCGGTTCACCAGGAATGGAATGTGCGCGAAGAATAACACCTAGATATACAGGGTGTTTCACAATTGTTGAAACAAAGCGGCAGCTTCTAAAACCTTTATCGATGACCTTATTCATTTTTCTCTTTCCAGATTGTCATAGGGAAATAGTTAACCTTTCTATATATTAAACAAAAAATAGTCTAATGATGCCTTGGTCGATGGAGCA
>Ga0210059_1003014_pt1 | contig 26750 bp, 17 predicted proteins | sample Ectturendosymbi2_FD_188042 | JGI IMG/M metagenome (GOLD analysis project Ga0210059, IMG submission 188042) | Ecteinascidia turbinata endosymbiont from Florida, USA - Sample 2 (SPAdes) (version 2) | ecosystem: Host-associated > Tunicates > Ascidians > Unclassified | place: Key West, Florida... | reverse complement strand
CTTTCTCCCGCTACGGGTCCGAAAGAAACGCAGAATCCTGCCGGAGCCGGTTCCGGCGATCCGGATCCGTGGCCACCTCTGACAGAAAATGAGCTGTAAACAGGACAGTGCCAGCATTACAGCGGTGAGACTGGACCTGGTCCAGCGGGGAATAAATCTGTTGCTGCTGCGCTGATATCTGTAAATGTTCTTACGGTTGAGGGTTCTTCCCTCCTAAGAAAGGCCCTAACAAAATCAGGGTCGGTCCCACAATGGGACATGGCCTTGTTGTAAATTGCCACACAGCTGTGCCATGTGCGGGAAGAAGGTTGTTGGTGTATTTTTCGTGTTTGATGAAACGCACACGCCGCGTGCTCGATACGCGCGAAGCAGTGGTTGCCTGGCAACGATCGGCCATCTTGCGGTTGCAGGTCGCCCGCTTGAAGTTCATAATCGACAGCGCGTTGCAAGAGATCGAGAACGCGAAGGAGCAACTCAACGCTTTGAACAAAACCACGAAGAACGTAAGTTTTACTAGTGTTCTTTTGCCTCTTGACGGTCACGTGATGTCAGATAATAGCGTTTTTTTATTACATACAAAACGGCTTTTTTTCAATACTCTTTTTATGAGCGTTTCGCCATCTTGCACTTTATGGTCGGTTAAAAAGCGAATCGCTGTTAAAGATGAACTACGGTGACCCTTGACCTTGATTTTTGCATCGTTCAAACATCGAAAACGGCGCTTTCTTTCGAAGGGAAAGTGCGGATTTTTTTCCCTTGGACGCGTTATTATCGATTTAAGTTTGGGCCTGAGCTCCTGGTTTTCGGTCAAATTTTATTTTTATTTATTTAACCGCAAACGACGGCAGGCCAGAGCCTGGAATGCCAGCTGCCGGTACCAGTTGCGACAACATGATGGCAAAATGTCGACAAATAAAGACGCAAAAGAAGATACATTAACAAATCATTAATAAACAAAGGAACTCAGCGACGACATTGGCCGCGATCGAATTTCTTTGTTGAATTCGCGAATTCAGCCACGTGTTGTTGTTATTGTTGAAATGAGCGCGCCGGTTATTCTTCACTGCGCAGGACACGTGACCGACCGCGAAACGTTTTCTTTTCTCACAGCGCGCCACCGTTGCGGCGTCCAAGAAGCTGAAGCTGTGTCTGGACGGCGCGTCCGCCCGCTTGCAGAGCGCAGAGGAGGAAACTGACAACGCGTGATCCTCATCCTCCCGCGGCTCGCGCGCGTCACCCCCCGCCCACCGCAGATGACGTCGGCCGGCGTCGCGAAGACGACGCGGCATCGTTTCGCAGCGTCGCGAAATGACTTGTACATATATGTTGCCGACAGCGCCGCGGCTGTTATATAATACCGCGAAGCGAGTTCGAACAACATTCGTCAAGTCGCGTCGATGCAACCGCAACCAAAGGCCGCCTTCATCCCCCCGGTTGCCCCCACCTTGTCCAGTGCGCTAGCAGCGAAGACGCAGCAACAAGCGACCGCCGAACCAAGACGTTGCAGTTTGGCTGCAGTTGAGCCTTTTTTAGTCAAATCCCCGTTTTCCGAAAAGATTTTCAGCGAAATTTTTGCAAAATCGAGCAACGGGTCAGCATCCCGGGCCAAAGTGGACGCAGTGCGAAAAGCACGTCGTGTTCGGGGAGGTTTAGAAGCGCCCGCCTGGTTGGCGTTCAGCGAAAAGCGCGATTTTCAACTGACCGACGAACGAACGTCATAATGTAGCGCCTCCCGAACGCGCTGTGTGCAGCGCGAGCATTATGACGTTGGTCGTACACTGCGGCCACTTTGGCCCGAATGCTCGATTTTCCAAACAATTGCTGTCGTCGAGTCCAAATGTTTGACTTTAATTATCACTGAACGTATCATGCCTGCCTGAAAATCGAGTTCGTGCCAGGTTTTGTCCAGCTGGTTTGAGATTGTTGGCACAGTGGGCGCCATTGTTTTGTTTGGTTGCGACGAAGGTGTCATTGTGACGCGTGAAACGAACAGCCGCCTGCAGCAAAAATCGCGTCGATCGTCTGAGCCAGCGATTCGTTCGTTTTTTTTCCCTGTTTTGTAAACGCCGTACTTCGATCTGCTGGGGGAGGTACCTTGGCAGGGGGTTAGAATAGATCATACCGGAATCATAGAATTTCGCCAATAGCTTTTCGAAGCCTTGAACAACACAGCGAAATTTCTGGTTATTGACGAGCTTTTCATATGTGCGCGCCGGAAGCTAACAAGCTTTTTTTGGGGGGAAAAAGAATATTTCGTAATTCCGGTGTGGTCGTGTCGGGTCGGTGTGGCTCTCGTTTAATGGATCGAAGTGTCATCTCTTCATGGTGTCGGTGAAAGGTCGCGCGCTTTTTACACTCGCACCGTTTAACGGTGAACCCGGTTTAAAGACGAAGGAGCTACGCTGTGTCGTCGAGGGTTCGTCGCAATGTCGTGTGAATTGATCGCGGACTGACAGGATGCTCGTGGACGTCGGAAAGACGGGGACTTCCCCTGGATTTTAAATTTGATTTTTTTCTGTTAATTTCCTTCTAGAAAAATGTTTCCACTTAGTTTCGAGTTGGCAAAATGAAATCTGGCCACTGTTGCCTCCCCCTCCCTGGCAAAGATCTTTTTGGCTGCCCCCCTGGAAAAATCCACTGTCGGACCTCCTAGAAAAAACCCTACGCCCATGACTGTACCGTGAGCCAAAACGTTGAAAGCGACAGTTCTGTAGTTAGGACTAAGTTTGTTTGCGCAGCGACGCGGCGTCCTTCGTTCGCATGGTACTTGGCAACGCTGCGTTGTTTGATTTGTAAAATAATTGAACGTTTACTTCCTGCCTGGTTCATTTTGATTGTGTCTTTGGGTAGTGGCTCCTAACTTGGTCAGATTGAGAACATTTATTAGTTTCGTAGCCGTTGTACTACAACAATCAGCGGCGTAGCTGACAGGGGCAGAGGGGCGAATCATCCCCCTGGCAAGCTAAATGTAAAATCGGGCCCCCATTCCAGTCAACATTCCAGTCAAACTTGAAAGCTGTGTCCTTCAAACAACAAGTCGTGACACTCACGATGGAAACCATGCCCGAAAGCGGCGTTGGAACTCCGCGCGACTGCGACATTTGTCTCCAAACGAAAGAAAACGCGAAAAGTGGTGTTGGACAATTTATGTGAAAGTTTCTGAGAGCGGTGTTCTGCACACGGAAGTCATCGGTCAAATCCAAAAAATTCTTGATTTGGCATTGGGCCACGCCTTCAGTTGAGCAACGGGGTATTTGCCGCCATATTGAAGTTACTGATGGGAAGTGGAAGGTCCTGTCCTGAATATATCAAATAATACGCTACTTGTTAAAGTGCTACGCGATTTATAGTGGAATGTTGCAAGTGCGCGAGAATGCACTGCGCAACGTTCGCCTGTGGGTACTGCGCAGTTGCGCACATTGGGTAAAGTTTATGGAGTAAGATTAAAAATTAGGCCTGAAATTGTCTGCACCTTCGACAACATCATCATTCGGGTCAGTGGTGTTGAAAGCGAGGGTACAATGGCACCCCTGAAAGTTGTGATTTGTCAAAAATCCCTAAAAATCTGGCCAAAGTCTATGAACCTGAACTTGTTCGCGAAATACCAGAAAATCTGGGCAAAAATGGCGCCCAGCGTTGTTTGACTTCGAAAAATTGGCGCCCAACGTTGTTTGGTATTGAAAAATTGGCGCCCAATGTGTGCAGACTCGCACGAAACCTTTTGAATTTTTGGAAATCATCCTAAAAGAAGGTGTTTGTGATCTGTGTGGGAGGAAACATTCGCACAAAGCGTTGCCTGAAAACTTCGGAAATTTGGGCAAAAATCTTTCGCGCCCCCAAAAATTTGCCTGTTCCTACACCTATGACTCGGGCATTTAACGCTTGAAACGTTTCACTGGTTTTGCTTCTGCATGCTTGCGAATTTACATGCTCATAACAAACATTTGTTCAGTGTCAAATTCTCTTCGAGGGAACACTGATACCGTTTGCCCTACTGATGATACCCATACCGTTTGCCACTCTGCCCGCGTTACCATTTGAGGTCAAATTTTCAGATTTTGCCAAAAAAGGTTGATGCAAAATGTCCACATGGCATCGAACGCGTTCACACGGTCATCACAGCACGTTCCCATGCTGCTCATGAATAATGGCATCACAGACTGTGATGTCCACTATATCTTCCGTTATGGGAGGTAAAAACGCCTCCATCCAAAAGGGCAGTATTTTGCAACTTGCAGGCCAGTTTTCCCGACAATATGTGACTAAATGGAGACTTGTCGCAGAATGAATTGAATCAGAATCCGTACTTTATAATTATGTGAATAATTTTATTGTCTCGATTTTAACGTTCTTCTTTCGTATACAAAGCGCTGGGGTAGATGAGTGTCTGTGGTTAGAAACGAAGATTTACGTAGGTGAGCAGATCTTTGTCGGAGGTGTTGGTCATGCTGCATAGTGGAGCAGGCACGGTACAGTGGATGTGGCTGGCAATTTATGCATTTGTCAACACGCACAGTTTTTGTCTTCGGCTGGTCCCATCTGTGGGAGTTGACGTTAAACTGACCGTGTCCAGAGTGTAGCTGGACGCATGCTTTACGCGTCATTTTACATCCAGGTGGAGAGTTTGAGAAGCTTGAAAAGTATGGTTTTACAGATTCTGGAACTGGAGAAGGTGAGCCCTGATTCTCCGAAAACGATCATGGTTGTTGTCTCGGGGGAAATCTGTTAGGGGTGCGTGGTACGTGCAAGGCTTTATGTGGCCGATGATTAGGTCTTCAACTTTGAGATATAGCCGTTGGCATTCCGTGTTTCTTAGATAAGTGGGTACAAGATACTAGAGCGCAAGGCGAGGAGCTCTGCAGGAGTGGATCTTTATAGGCAGCCTGAGATTGTGTGCATGGTTTCATTCATTTGAGAGTCCAATTTGGGCCTATGGAATTTTGGCACCATCAGCCTTGGGTACAGCATTCAGCAAGAGCATAAACCAAAACAATTCCTGAGCTTCTGACTACGTTAAATGAGTAGCCCGCAAAACTCTTAATTAGGCCAGCCCGAGACGAGGCCTTGTTTTTGAGCTTGAGGAGATGATCTTTGAATGTGAGACCCGGTCAACAGCTCTATGTAAGTAGCCTATTTTGTGTTGCGTCCCCAACAGCTATGTTTAATTCTTTAAAAGTGGTAGTTATTTTCCTGGTGAAGAGCTTGTTTTTTTGTTACCAGCACAGTGATTTTTGGTGTGGAAAACTGAAAGAAGTCTTTCTGGTGGAGTGTTCTAAGCGCTCTTGAACGGTGCCTAAATCCTTCGCTAGGTGCTTATCAGTCTGACCGAAAGTTGATTCTGAGTAGATCAGCGCGACATCATACATGTATCGAGTGGAAGAGGTTTCTGGTAAGTCGAAAATATACATTGTACAAGGTGGGGGCGATTCCCGATCCTTAGGGAACTCCGTTTATGAGGTTGTGCTGGCGACTACTTTGTCCGCCATTGCCCATTTGTATAAAGTATGAAGGATCTGGAGCAGAGAAGGATCTTAGTCAGGTTTGACTTCTTGTTACATGGCACCAGCTTCAATAGTTTCAGATGATTGAGCCTTTTGTGCCAAACAGTGTCGTGTGCAGCTTTGGAAAGCCTGCTGGGTGTTTCAAGTCAGGCGGCACACTACTGTTTGACCAGATCGGGATTGGTAACGCATTCTCTTCATCCACCCCGAAGAACCTCAGCCGCCCAAACAACCGCAAACTGCACGCGCAGCGCTAATGAACGTTCTCGGTTTTATTGTGATGTTTTTGGATTGCGATGATAAAAAGCGTGTTCCATGTTTTATTTACGTGCCTTTGTTGATTGTGTTCGCAAAATGACATAAAACTTGGATCCAGCCCATCGAAATTCATAAAAAAGAAATATTACAATGTACTGATGGAAAGTCTGTATAAATCCTATTCACGATTCATCAGAAAATGTCAATTTGGTGCGCCTTTTTTAGAAATGGCGGCTGTTCCCATCAAAACAGTGATAACAGCTTAATTTCAATGTTATAAATAGATTCGGCCTCCCATTTTGCTGAGGAAGTCACACGACTAGTGGAATTTTTTCAGATTCGCCCAACTCTATTTTGACTCAGCAGCGAGCTGAGCACAAATCCAGGACCTACGTCAAGATCTGAAATGCTTTTCTAAAGCGTTTGGGGGAGCCTGTTGCCTAAGTATTTGCATGATGTTGCAGACTGCAAGTTCGATATCCTGGTGTGCCTGTAGTTATAGCAAGTTTTGGAGTTGATATTCAAGGGTAAAAAAAGTCCAATGCTATATCTGACGATGAAGATTTTGTATAATCGTTCATAAAATGAAGTTACCATATTCTACTGGGGTAGGTAATCAAGACAAACAGATTTTTAAAAGCGGTAGTTATTTTCCCGGCGAAGAGCTTATGTTTTTGTTACCAGTACAGTGATTTCTAGTGTGGAAAACTGTGTTTTGGAAGCGTCAATCCTATAAATACGCCTCTGTTTGAAGCCAACCAGTCCTCAAAAGTTGTTTTGTAATAGTGCTTTTGGATTACGGTTCTGCCCTTGATAAATGTTGCAGAATGGATCAGGCCCGTAGCCAGGTTTTAATATTTCGGGGGAAAATACATTTTTAGGGGGAAAATGTTTGTTTTCATTACATGTTTCAAGGAAATGTTTTGGGGCATGACATAATTTGGGGGGCACAAAAATATTTGGGGCGAACTGCCCCCGAATGCTCTCCGTGGCTACTAACTTGCAGTGGATGAGACTATCAAAAGGTTATTTTGTGTCTGTTATGAGCGAATGAACGTCACCGCTGGGTGCAAAAGTAAGTTGGTGTCACTGCGATCCTGTCACACGGTTTTGCGACATGCGAAAAGAAATAACTCGTTGAGAAAGTCAAGCAGGAAGTACAGGGAATTTATAATATTTTGAAGGGGACAGTAAGATTTAAAAAAATATATGACGTTCAGATCAATGAGAACAAAAGCTCATTGTTTCTCTCTGAAACAGAGGTGACAACCCAGATAGATCATGGTTGCAAACTGATTCCAGACCCTAGACTGTTATCACAGAGCCAAACAAAATAAACTGGCGTCAGGCAAAGTTTCTAACATCTGAGGAGGACAGAAAGTAATTGAAGTTTTGAAAACTAACGTTAAAAATTTAGGCCGTATTCTCCCAAACTGGTGTTGTGCGAACGAGAGCATATCAAACCTCTGACGCATGGAAGAGCAGTAAAGATATACATATTCGAAAGCAGGCCTTGCAACTGTTGCTGTTAATTAATAATACACTACCGCAAGGTGTGCACGCACCTACGGCAATTGCTGATCTTGCAGGTTGAGTGAATTATAGTCACATTGCTATCTCGTCGCACAACGACTCATCTGTCCCATTCAACCACTGCCTGATTTGTCCCGAATCGCGGTTACATTTTAGACCCGCTCGAGGGCGCTGCGCAGCAAGAACCGCTGATCTTGCCGATCCACGTCTGCCTCGAATTACCGAGGTCATCTGCGCTTACTCCAAGAACAAAAGATCATACTCGTGGGAACGTTTGTCGAACGCCTGTCTCGCAAACGTTCTGCCCCACCTCGCGGTTGTCCGGTCACGTGACCACACGTAACGGCCAAGCCAGGCACGCGTCGCGCATTCCTTAACATGGCGACGTGTCGGTTTCATTTGACGAAACCGTAAGCCCGAGATCTGGCTCAAACGTAAAGACCGAGACTTTGTCAAAAAAACGATACCGAGACCTGAAGACCGAGAAGGACATTCGAGACCTGAAACTTTGTCGGTCTTCCCAGATTTTTTTCTTGCGTTTTTCAAAAACACGGTCAGTAACACTTCACAGTTTCAATGTCGTCGATGTTATCCGTGTTTGTCAATTTTTATACTTTCCTTCCCCTGGAATAAGGCCAAAAACGGACAGGTCTAACTGCTAGCCAGCTTAAGCTTTATCGAGTAACGTCAACAGAGTTTTCAAGACCAGAGACGAAGAGCTCGAGACCCGAACTAACGAACGCGGGTCTCAAAACAAGCCTTGCGATCGAGGCCAAGTCTCGTGTCACCATCAATGTTACATAGGGGTGGGTGTTTATGGAAGACCCTGAGGTTACCAAGTTTAACTTTGAAAACGTAGGTTTCGGAAATTCAGCCTTGTTGAAAAAATAAGTAATTACATCTGCATCTTAAGCCAATAAAAGGTTTGCGGAAACCCTCTTTGGAAGTGGAAGTTATGGCGAATGTAAAACGAGAACTTCATTCACATATTTAACGTTTTTTTGCTATGTGTATAATGGTTTGTAACTGTAAAGGTAATATGCCATAGTTTGCTTTTGGTTAATTTTTGCTATGAAACGAACCTAACCTGCATGTATTTGAGGTCGTGACAGGTCGTGGTCAGTTGAAACTCCTGTAACTAGGCCCGTAACCAGCTTACGCAACCAGGAGGGGCAAAGAGTGTTCTGAGAGGGGCCTAAATTGTTTGAACTGTGTCTAGTAGTTTTAAACTATTTTCAAAATTTTTTCCAGGGGGAGCGAAAATTTTCTTGGGGGAGGCTTCGCCCCCTGCTCCCCCTGGTTACGGGCCTGCCTGTAACAGTACCTCACTCTAGATCAGCTCTGTTCAACCGAGGCCCGCGAGCCGCATGCGGTCCAGTTGAAGGTTTTGTGCGGCCCAGTTGAAGGTTTTGCTGTTGTATACGCACAATGTTTGATTACCTGTCCTTATTTTGATAATCTTAAACTTGATGTTTTGGTGCAGTGTTCATCAGGGCCACTCTATCACGTCTGGAATGCGTACAAGCAGATTTCCATATGTCCATTGAGGTGCAAAACTCATTTCTAGTTTTCTGATTTCTACCGCTTTTGTTTCATTTGCACTAAAGTGAGTTATATTTTGTGGTTCCACTGGCACGTTAAACTCGCCTATGGCATCGCAGTTGTGGAGTAATTGGAGGTTCCCAAAAGTCGTTATCAATCATTGCTGATAGGATTCGAACGCTTTCAGTGGCTTGAGCTAACGTTTAATTTGCTGAGAACAACGCAAGTCATTAAATGTGCGGCCCTCACTAAGAGAGCGACGTAACTTGTGGCCCAGCAATGCATTTCGGTTGGACATAGCAGGTCTAGATCTTAAGAAAATGGTGAAGAGCACTAAAAATGATTTTAGGATGAAATCCAGCGTTTGGATTTTAAGTCGAATGGTAAGGTAGTTCGTCTTTACTCAGGTGATGAGCAGTTGCTATGTCTGCTCACATTAACTCCTTTAAATGTTGCCATCCCCTGCCACTTGGTTAGTAACAGTTCTCCCCTGCCTTTTCAAAAAGGGGCAACGGGGGCGGAGTGCCTTTACATAAAAGTATCATAGCTGATCTCATGGTTTATCAAGATCGGCTTGAAACAAATTTATTGCGGCTGTTCGCGCACTCACAAAATTCAGAATGGCTTTCACGTTAGGTCAGCATTGTTGATGAACAGAAACAAGCATAATTTGTGACGAGTTTTTTGTTTTTTATAAGCTTCCATTACCCTCAACTCTTTTATTGCCCCCTGCCCACCCAGCTTTCCTGTGACTTTCATGTCTTTATTCACGTGATCGATTTTAATTTACGTGTCCCGAGTCACGTTTCACTGCAGTCAATTAAGTCGTCACAGCGTTGTCGACAATCATAATAAAGCATATTCATAAATGTTTGATCGTTCATCGGAAACACTTGGCGAAATTTGGCCTTGCTGGCAGTCCTCAACTGATTAGACAGACCTTGAACGGAATGCAGTTATATTTTTCACCCTAAAGTCGCAAACCATTTGATCTTGTGCAGAAATTGACAATTTCCTTGAACCAGTGGCCCACTTCTGTAGTGCAGTTTCAAGTGCCATCGTTTTTTACAGACTTTCCATCAGTACGTGATGTTATTTCTTCCAGCAAAAGAGCTTACTCTGTGCAGGCGAGAGACCCACTTTTTCGTCACTAAGCCTAAAACGAAGATATCAAGGCAAATTCATGGCGAGTTTATACCAGTCTCTGCCTTTGCAATTATGTGACCCCCACGTACATGTTTCACAAATTACTGGAAGTGCAACTCAAACTCATTGTCACACTCTTCAAGCGTGAAACGTTGCCATTTGCGTTTGGCATGACATCAAGTTGAATGCCTGAAAAAAACTTTTCGGAACTTTACGTGACTGCTGGATAGGCTGACTTCCGTTTTAAGATATGGCACTTAGGAATGCCTACATGCTGATGGCCTACACTTGAAAAATTTTGGCTGGTCTAGGCTGTGGTTCTGCCGTCGGCATATTTTACCAGGTCCTTATTTCCCGTGTTTCACTTTATTTCACACAAACTTTGCCAGTTATAAACGGAGAGGGCTTTTTATATGTTTAAGTATGGGTTTTACTTACTTGTACGCAGTGGCAATTCTAAGGGGGGGCCATGGCCCCCTCAGATTTTTGGCTGGCCCCCCCGCTTTACCCCCCAGTTTTTTGCTTAATTTCACGTTCAAGTTCGCTTGACTGACCCATACAGCAGACAACTTTCGGCCAGCAATATTTTACGTTTATGTTGGCCCCCCTACTTTTTTCCTTGGCCCCGCAGTGGCCCCCCCACTTTTTTCATTCTAGAATCGCCACTGCTTGTACGTGCAGATCTAAAAGGTACTTTCTCTCAAATTCTCGTTCATTTCTAAAAAAACTGCACTAGCATTATTATGAGAAGCTTTGCGGTCCTACCTCCTTAAAACAAAAACGAGCACCCTCAAATTAATGGTTTGAGTTAATTTCACATCTTTTGTGGATGACGTTTATCTAACAAAGCATCTAATTCGTTTTAAAACCGCCAGGCGAAGCGTTCGGTATTGTTCCAAGAGCACGTGATGCTTCCGAACGCACGTCATCACCAGCTGCTTAACAAAATCTGGACCGTTATTGTTTTTATCGTTTTCGATGACATTTTTTCCAAAAATAGCTCTGCATCAACTCATTCACGACTATTGGATGAGTTTGCCACATGTTCCGCACCACCGAGCTGCAGGGGCGATCCAACTTTATAAATTTAGCTCGCCTCAACGATTCAATATAGCCTTGCAGTGCAATTCTTCCTTGCTAGAGGCTTATGCTTGCCTCCCTTTCTTGTTTTTAAAAGGCTGTAAGTGCCTGCTCGGTAGCACGTCTGCATGTTTCCTTGGTTAAAAGTAGACTCTTAAAGTGGTTTCAGACATTACGTTTTTATTACTATGACACTGAAGTGAAGTCAGAAGTTGTAAAGTAGTAACTTCTCAATAAAAGCCCTCGATATTAATTATCCGCGGAAGGAATATTTTCATATTCATAAGTTTATCCAATATTCCACTCGACGGTAGGTAGCATTGGTCGTTTTATTTAAAATCAACAAGTTCAAAATTTGTATTTTCTGAGTGACTTAATTACAAGTAGTTTTATGACAAACTTGGCAACATTTTTCAATGAACAACTTGTCGCTATTACATTTTACTCTTCTGTACCACGGCTGTCGAGTTAGTTACATTGAAATGCGTGCTAGGAATGTTTGAATACTTTCAACTTAATTTCATTCCAGCTTCACCCAATCTGGTCGTACGATTCAATATTTGTTTGCCATCGTTAGAATTGCGCAAGGATCCTTGTTGTGTTGAATTATACGCTCAATTTTTAACTTTACGTTTTCTTTTCTAGCTGCACCATTTTGAGGCACGGGCACTGTACATTGAACTACAGTCATTTTCCTTACCGTGACAACATTTTGATAGAAAACCCACTGACGTGTGAATGTTGCGTTTATCATTTTGGCTGACGTATGAAATTTAATCGTGTTAGCCTCGTGCGTTGTGAGTCACTGTGCTGTTGCGAAGTTTCGTAACATTCTTCGACACACCAGCGATGGGACGAATACAGACATGCGAGTGCGTCGTCGACAGACCGGAAATCTGAGGTCAGTGTTGTGACAGTCTCTTCAACGAACTCCAGCTTCGGTAACAGAATATCTAACGAAGAATCCGGGCTTGCTTATCCCTTTGTAGAAAGCATAAGGGGTAGGGGCGGATGAATAACAAAACAATCGGGCAGCCGTCCTTTTCGGACGCGCGCGGCTCTTTGTTTCATCCTCAGTCCATTAGAAGTTTCGTGTTGTAAGTTTACGTAAGAAAACAATGGTTAATTAATCTGTTTGTGCGGCGTTAAAAAAACTTTCGCTGAGAAACATTGAAAGGTTCTTGTAAGTTGCTTTAGCCTCGCGCGCCAATGTAACTGATCCTTATTGTGTGGTTGTCAGGTATTCAGCGGTGTTCGCCACCTGGCTTGCCAACGCCCGAACGGTGTTTTCGGTATTTCTGCTTGTGTGGGTCATTCCAGTCAAAAAAGTTGACTTACGGGCCAGTCGTAATAGCTGGTGTTGTTGAATAAACAATGCACTGAATGAACTGCGGATAAACTGCGCAATTTAAACGACCTTGAAAGGCTTTGGTGGAGCAAACCTTCAAGACGCTCTTTGCATACTTCAAAAAATCAAATAATAGTGTCAAAATGTGCAGTAGAATGTAATATTTAATAACAATCTTCCAACATTCTATGGCTTTTATTGAAGAGGAAGACATCGTTTCTCACAGAACAAGCTGTTTCGCAGGAACTGCTCGATTACATTGAGAGCAGCGCTGCGCGCTGGTCGGACCAAATGTGGAACAAGGAGGAAGGGAAAACAACACAAGACACGGTGGTTTCACATCCGAAGCTAGTACTAAGCTTGCTGGAATGTCCCTCCTATAAGACCCAAACGGGTCAAGCTTAACTGCCTTCCGGCTGATGTCGGACGCTTCCTCTTCGCGAATGTGGCCATGAGGAACACACCACCGGTCATATTGTCCTGGGGTGTTCCAAACATCGACGTCCTGATGAGAGGCGTATGGTCTTGTAGTTTCAGATAATGCAACCAAAAACTGGGTGTTCAACTCACCCAATGAAGTCTAACTACTTTGACTGAGCGGCGTGTTAAAAGATCGACTCATACGAAACTACCTTTCTCTTCATAAGTCGTGCAGTGGACCTGAGCTTAGAAGCCACATCATTCGCCAAAAACACCTGGAAAAGATTGGACGAGTACGTGCTTAGGAGAAATGCAATGCAAGTCATTACTATGTATAAGTCTCGCATGAGATTAGTTGACTGGCCCATTAGCGTGGCCATGAGATTGGCCCCATTGAGAATGGTTCGCTGCAATGGTGCTGGTATCTTTGTGTGTACGTACGGATCAGATTCAACAAAACCAGTTTCGTTGAAAGCAGACTTAAAACAAAACTGCATTTCGTCTTCTTGAACGCAGACGTACACTCCTTGCGAAGCTTAGTAACTTTTGATTTTTTTGAATGAGAAAACACACAAAAGAAACGTCCAAAATGCGCTTTAGAACCAGAGCGGTAACTGTTCTAGCGGTAAGTGCTTTGAGACCCCATAATACAACAAAATGTTTTTGCATTTTGTAACATTTTATTGTCTTGATTCTTGACGTTCATATTTAGAACCATTCTAGAGTCTGTATTTGTTTCGAAAGAAGGTTAGTTAATTTCGAACTTGCACTTGTAGTAAGGTGCGTGCAAATCCAGCCATGAAAGGTAGAGTCAAGAATGGTTTTGCAGCAGTGTATAAGGCCATTGGAAACGAGGGCTCGCTCGTCGCTCGTCGACTACTGACCAAGGTCCAGTGGAAAAACAGTGCTGACCTAACATGTCCAAGCAAAAACAATGCTGAAGCAGCAGTATTTTTAGGATATGCAGGAAAGATTTTTCTAGCTGTGAACATACTAGAGTAGCTTCTTGAAAGCGTTTTAGCTGTTATAAGGTGCTCGAATTCGCCAAAATCAAATGCAGTTGGCTACTGACGCAACGTTTGCAATCGTTTCAGGACATTCCAAACAAGTCTATCGACTTCCTGGAAGGTGCTCACGAGACAGAAGATTACTTCCGGTGGAACCTCTCGCATTATGACGTCACTGATTGTGGTATTATTCATTGTACCGTGAAGTTACGCAGCAAGATTGACATCTGAGGTCCTACAGCTGAGCAGCTGCTTGTTTGTGGGTCAAACTATTTTTCATTTGCGAAATCCAGTTCGCGGTTGTTTGCGTTTGTTAGGAAGATGCTTGCGGAAATGAGGAACAACGTGTAAGGCTACCACGGAAACAAAACACATTTTTAGCTCAGAAAAGTAAAGCAGGTGTAAACAATTTTAAATGTTGTGTTTTTGCAACTGTCTATTCCCACCTAAGTTTCTAAACTTCTGCATCTGTTCAATCTAAACATTTGCGAAGTGTCCATTGAAACGTTTGTGTTTTTTAATTTTTCTTCCATCAGTTTTCTAGATAGTTTCGTTTTACGCACTATCTCGTTCAGGGCAACCTTTCCGAAACATTTCGTTATTTGATCAGAGTTTTAGTTCTGTGAGTTTGCGAAGTTGTCTCTTGAATTTATTTACAGGAATTTTTCGAAAACTCGCACCCTCAATCAGTGGTTCCAAACATGGTAGTTGATGTCAGTTTGCTGCAGACTGCCACGCTGCGCTTTGGTAAAATACATTCCTGACAAAATGTACCGGAAAGCAAACTTGAAATCGTTCTGTAAAGCGCAGAGGAGCAAAAGATTGACTTGACGCGTGGCACATTTCCGGTGACGGTCAAGAAGCGGAAAAATATATTGCTGAAACGCATCACCAATAACGAATCGCAAATGGAAAAGATGACTGTGATTGGCTACAGTATGGCGCAGTAATAGGAACAGTATCCGATGGGGTCAACCGAGGCAATAAAGATTGCTTTCAAGGTATCGACTGCACGTTACATCTGTACACAGTTTCCAATCCATTTGCGTATAGTTCTGCCTTGAATAGAATTGGCAGGTTCTTGTACTCTGTGATCTGTCACGTTGGCTTGGCATGACGGGCTCGCCGAGGATCAAGTCAAGGTACTTTTTTCTTGCACGTTTCTGGAAAACAGAGTAGCCACACGTTCCATGAATAGAATCAGTCATCAGGGTCGCCGGAGAACAGGGGCATGGCGGGGAAAATGGAGGCAACGGGGGCGGAGGTGCCTTTTCATAACAGTATCATTGGCAATTTCATGGCTTATTAAGATCGAGTAAAAACAAATTTATTGCAGCAATTCGCGCACCCAGAAAATTCAGAATAATTTTCAGTGATTTCTGTTGTTACTTTTGAGATCGACATTGTTGATGAACAGAAACAAACATAACCGGTGACGATTTTTGTTGTTTTTATAACTTTCCATTGCCCCCAACTCTTTTGCTGCCCTCCCCCCCAGCCGTACCGCTTCTCCGGTGTCCTTGTCGGTCATGTTGAAAATAACTTTCATCTTCTCACGCAAAGGAAGGAAACTAAATCTGACAGCTCTTCTATACAATCACAAAGATCACGAATACCGCAGTGTGTGCAGTATCCAGCGACTTTATTTCAACATGCAACTTAAACTGAATTCATGATATTTCGCAATGGTGCTGCAGAAAGTTTGTTCAGGAAGAAAGTTACCGACCGCAAATGAATTGTTGGAGAAGATGTCGGAAAGCCTATCAGAAGATCCTGACAAAAGGCCACTATTCTCAAGCAGAAGGTTGTCTGCATAAAAGCAACCTTTTTAATGAAGCACCTCATGAAAAAGGGTTAATGTTACTAAGGCCTGCCTTGGGTTCTACTTTTTGGGATTTGAAACATGTGTTTAACTGTAGGAAGAAACATGCTCTGCTTTTTGCTTCAATGCACGTCCATAATAGACCAGTAGGAAAAACAGAAGACATGATAAAAACCTGGAGAAAAAGATGCTAATAGAAGAGAGGCCAACACATGGATAGCAAATATTGTTATAGTAAATTGCAACAACTGATCTAAATACCAGAAGCTTAGTAATGTTTTTGCATTTTTGTACAGTGCAAAGAGAAATAACTTGATTTCGAAACACTTGTGAAGCTCTCAAACTGAAGCCAAACATTCAGTATAAAGATAAGCGCTGCAAGCTTATACCCCTCACAAATTTTGTCTTGCCCTATTCACATTTCAGCTGCAGGCAAAGCCTTCACTCCGGTGGCCGTGGAGAGGTCAATTCAGCCAACTTACACAACCGTCTAGATTGATCACTGTTATAAGCCACAAAAACAGTGAAACTCTGATATGATTCTTGGGACACAAAATCGCCCTAAGAGACCTAAACGATTGTTTTATGATCCGTAGCCAGAGCTGCGTACAATAGTGCATGTGGCTGACATGTTAAAATATTTGGTGTGCTTTACTAGCCCATAGCAGCTTACAGTGGTAGCTTACAGCCAGCAAATTTTGGGCTATTAAGAACTCTTGAAAGTATTTCCACCGTAAAAAATATTTTATTTAATCCGCTGCTTACTCCGAAGCCTGACAGAACCATGCTGTTGGGAAACTCAGGTAAAATGTTCTGCCACAGTTGTCGCATTGTCTAGATTGAAACCTTCAATTTGGCAGTATGAAAATGTTTTCAAGGTTTCCAAAACGTTGTACTGGGAACTTCAGTGAGTGGTGCAAAGTATTATTTGTTGTTTTTAACAAAAAGGCGTTATTATTTATTACCCGAATTTAAGCAAAACACATCTATTTTTTCAGGACTTGTTTAAAAAATGTACCGGTCTAACAATGGTTATGCGCACACGGCAGAATGGCTGTTTTGAGCTTCTGAATTACAATGCACTGCCTATGCTATTGGAGATAAAGAGCCAAAATTGTGTGTTTGCTGAATCTGCATACTGAAAATGGTGCAGATAACTGATCTTCAAATTAATGCTCAGAACTCTACATCCAGCTAATGCACGCAGTGATTCCGTAAGTTAGCATCTCAAACAAATAATCAATATGTATAGCCAGAAAGCATTTCCAATTGTTCGTGAGGTTGGGGTGGGCTAACGATGTGTAACGTAATGCTGATATGGAAATCAATAAACTATGACGCACTGCGATGAAAAAGGAGGGAGAAAATTTTTATGAAAATAGCGTTTTGGCTATTTTTCCGGCTAACCTTTATAACCTTTCGATAAGCAAAGACCTGATTCCCTCCAAAATAATTTCTAAAAGTGCGGGGGTGAAGTGTACAAACGAAGGTGTAGTAGCCTGCTAATGAGCATTTTTGTTTGGTTAAATGGTGTTCTACAAAAAGTTGGACCTAACAAACTTCGGCTTCACACCATCTACAACGCTGTGTTGACAAGTTTGCCCGTTGCACCTCACATTGAAAAGATTAGCAGTTCGTGAACTTATTCCAATGCCACACTTGCCTTTGGGTATGCTTTTAAGAACTTGAGGATGCAAGCTAGGCGAGGATACTGCACCACAAACGTTTGGAGTAATGTGCTTGCAGCTCAAGTTTTATGCATTCATTGGTTATGTTTTTTGAACGAATCTCGCATTTATGCATTTAGTTAGCATATGAGTGACTACTTCTTCGATACGAATCAGCAAGTACAATTCACCTAACCGGCATTGAACATCTTAAAAGTAGATTGCAGGCAGAATCTAGCAAAATTAAAATTTGGTAAGTGGTGTTCACAGCAAATACCGTAGTCTCTTGATTCTTTGTCCCTGCCTGCTATGCATAGACGTAACCAGGGGAGATAAAGGGCCATGTCCCCCAAAATTTCTTGCATATCTTGTCGTTTTGTGCTACGAGAGGTGGTGTTACAAACCAAATACAGTTGCTCGCTGAAAGTCAAAATATTTGGCCCCTCGCAACATTTTCGACTGGCTACGCCACTGCTGCTATGGAATTATTACACTTCACTTCGTGTTTGAGTGCGAACACACTGTAATATCACAAAAGCGTGTGATTAATAGTTCATTTCGACAACGGCTTGTATATATCATGTGCCAACACGCTCATGTTCTCCAATTGTCTCCTATTGGACAGGAGTGAGTCTACAACTGTGTCGTCACAGCGACTGTGTCGCCACGAAACCTCTGCTTTTTTCTTCAAAGCATGTTTACGAGTAAAGTCAGTCAGTTGACAAAAGTTGCTCGAAGGGAAGGTACAGCTGTTCGGTGAATTCTCACAAAGAACCGGAACCAAGCGTTTAGTTAGAACCTTGAACCTTGACTGGTATTATTACATAAACCTGTATTCAAAGTTAGTGTAATGCCCTTGTGGTCATCTTATAAACAAGCCATCAGCAAAAAAGTGAAAAGCTGCGTTTTTACGGAATCAATTTCAAGGAGTTACTGATACAGATGGGCTTTGGCAGTTGTAGGAAAGACTTATCAAAAAAGATGGCCGTACAGGTTGGTTTAAGACCGAAACGGTTTTCGGCTAAAAAGGCGGTATGACGTTTTCAACAAGTGCACTCAAAAAATTTTCTTTGAGCGAGTTACTTTTATTGATTTGTTGGTAACTTGTGGACCTATTGCGGTTTACGCTTAAATGTTTTCAAATTGTTCAGCGTCTGATTTTGACCAAAGAAACAGTAAGATTTTTGTCCCAAACACTGGATAAAAGACAGTAAAGCGAGAACCAACGCTTTATTGACTTCAATTAAAACTTGTTTTGCTGTTTGTTTGCTTGATGCAAACGGTAGTCGTTGTGAACACCAATAAAATTAAAAAAGTTAAACAATTGCAAAAATCCAACTACAAACACGTATATGTGAAAAAGAGCGGAAACCTAAAGAAACGAAAAAAAGCGATTTGAATGTTTCATCAGCACCAAATGAGGCTCGAGATAAAATGTAATTGCTTCTGCGGCACAGTTCATGTTTTGCAACAAAGGAAGTCTTGCAAACGTCACAAGAGAAATTTGTTCAAAGCTTTCACCTGATTGGCTTCCGTTTTGAGCGCAGCAATTAGCAATTGACCTACATCGTAGTTGTAAGCTCATCGTTTCTGATCGGTGCCTAGCCGAGCTGCTTGCCATTATTAACAGGCTTGAAAGTCGGACAGGTAAGCTCACGGCCGCAGCAACACGACAGGTCGGCGCCGTGTTACCAAGGGTTCAAGTAAGATAATTCCAACTTCTAGTTTTGTTGAAAAGTCTTGTAGTACCAGATTTACAAAAACAGTGCCGTACTTCTGGAATTTAAGAAAAAGGGAGCGATGTTTTGAGGTTCAATAATTTTTCTGTGTCCGCTTCCCGGAACGTTATGGTGTGTTTTCGAATACATTTAGTTCATGCAATGTGCAATGCACATAAACAGCTAATGAAAGATTTAATGTGCAACGCTAACTCAGAGCAGTGAGTTGTGTTGTGCTGAAAGGTGCACAAGCAGCCCGATAAAAATTTATATTATCTTGATAAAAACTTGCCGCGTGAAAGTGTTCGAATAATCAAAAGAGGTGTCTTTCGCCAATCTTTTAAAATTTCCCGAATTTTATCAATTTTAATTTTGCCGCAGCTTTTGAATGAAAAAGTAAATTGTTTTTCCCGTAAAGCAGTGGCTCCCAACCTTTTTTGATGCATTCCTCCCTTTGTTCATTTTGGAACTTTTCATTCCTCCCCTGATACACAATTGTTTTTTCATTCCTCCCCTATCACACGAGTCTGCAAGAATATTTTATCTACCAATATATTTTTTCTCTTGCCTGTCCTTTACCTGTCACAGTGTAGCTTAGTGTTCAAGTTCGTAGCTAGTATTAATTACAATTGAAACATTGGTCTCTATTGACGACAATAACTTGATTGAAAAGTGGGACAAGAACTATTTGTTGTCAAATAATTGCGCTAAAGTTAGTCAACAAAAATGTGTGATAGTCCACTAAATAACTTACAAATATGAAGTGATATAAATAATTGAAAATGCCAGTGTCAACTTAAAAAAGAAGTACAACACTTACTGTGCAATGAATAGATAACTCAATTATAAAGTGGAAATTCCCCCCCTGAACTCATGAAATTCCTCCCTGGGAGGAATTCCTCCCCAGTTGGGAACCACTGCAGTAAAGCATTTATCAGCTCATGTGGAATTAGTAGGCAACGTGAGCAAGCTTAGCGTATCTCGTTGCTTGCTTTGAGTTCGATGTCAATTAGGATCTCCACACCCTTCGTCATATAGAAGTTCCAATGTTCTTTTTCAGTGAGGATCTCAGCTTGTGTATAGTTTAGGAAGCGAACCGAATTAGGGCAAATGATACCGCACGTGTGCATTGTAGTTATAAACGCTTTCAAGCAGAGTCTCCGGCTTTTCTGACTCAATCCCTTGAAACAAAACAAAATGGACGAAACCGTAAGAACTACCGACGACGAGATAGCTGCTGACGGGGCAACAAGCAGTGACAGTCGGGAACACGAACAAGAGTCTCCCGATCTTTCCAGACGCCCTCCATCGCAACCACGTATATCCTGGTCCAAAGAGTCGGCAAAACGACGCCAAGGTTTTAGGCGTTCGCCCGGGTCTGCCAGGGCCGATGACCGAGTAAAATCGTCTGAAGATAGCGAACGGCCTGACGGCTTGTTCAGGACTTTGACAGGGCTGGTTCAAGCCGCACTGCGCTGGCGACGCTTGGACTCAGTTACCCCAGGCAATTCGCAAGCGAGCGATTCCCGTTTTCTGGACGCCTCGAAAAAGACTCCCGGCACCAAAGACGATTCCATAGCTTTAAAGTCAACTCAGGACCAAGTGAAAGGTAATGGAGTTCATTCGGAGTACAAGACTTCAAGATATATCAACCCTGCGTATGTGCCGCGGTATTCCGATAGCGAGGATCCTGACATCGAAGACGTGCCTGAAGTGCCTGCTGGGTACCGGGCTTACGAGTCTGGTATATATTCGGTTAACGCTGGTGGAACACCAGTCCCTATCACAATAGAAGAAACTGTACCGGATGACGTACCTTCAGGTGAGTTCGAAATATTACGCGGATGCAACACAAGGGTTTTCAAAATTTGCATATTTCGTGTGAAGTTTATCCGATCAACGTCGTGCGATCCCAGCTTCCACTTCTAATAAGCATCTCTTCTATTTTAGTCGTTTAAAACAAGCTAACTTCAATTTAACTGAGTTATCTCAGCTGTTGTTGCCGATAGAAAAACCTCTTTTGCAGGTGCTTGTTTTAAATGTTTTTCTTGTTTTTAAAGTATAAAATATGAACATTTTTGAATGGTTTTATTCTTTTTTGTCAATGTAAATTAAAGCTGACAAACTTAAAAAGCACTTTTAGATTTCAACGAACTTGACTGTTGAATAGTTTGTGTGTTGCATTTTTCTCAAGAGTTATTGAGCCACAATCTAACTAGCTTTGAAAACAACGTATTCGAAACTACCACACCTCCGCTTTTGTATGCATGAAGCCAAAGTTTCAACAATATTGGTTATGCATAAGGCGCACCTAAGCACACCCGCAATGTCATCTATCAAAAAATCTTTACTGGCGAAAGTCGTACAAACAAGTGAAATGGAACATCCCATGGATAATTGTTGCACATCGCGGAGAAGTTCTTCTAACTCAGTGGTGGTCTCAAGCTGCATACAGTGAAAGTCGGTACCTGCTTTTTTCGCTGAGACACTTCGGTCGTTTGCCCCATGATTGTATCAAAACTCACCACAGCAGTATTCACTAGTCAATGTTTTCGAACATCATGCCCGAAATGACATGATTTGTTTCAGTAATTTCAACAAAATTTCTGTCTATGACCGAAATGACTGAACAAAACCTGTCGGTGCAGAAGCAAAAACATATATTCTCGCCATGAAAGTTGAATATTTTTGATGATAAGCTCAAGTCACCAGAACGCGTAATAGTTTCCTTGAGATCAGTCTGGATCGAAGCGTCAAATGAATCTCCTTTAGTACATCCAATGTTTCCAATGCTTAACAAAGTTAGATTCAATTGCAAAAAGAAAAATATATGTATTTGAACATAACGCGCAAGTTAATCGCCGGGGTATGATTTACTGAACTTTGAGCGGACGGGGGTTTAGCTGCCGTGCAACGATTCAAGCTATAATGTGACAGACAAGCTGTAACTTTGTCATTCTCTACTGCTGATAGGGCACTTTGTAAATTCGAAATGTCACATTGAAGCAAAGCTTCACTGAAACCTAATTTAAAGAGTTCTTGTTTCTTCGTAACGATTGCTATACCTTCAGCAATTTCAGCTGGTTCTGAGGCCATTCAAAGTCCAAGCATGTAACCATATCTTGCAGTGTCCAGTGGTGTTTATTCCTAGTAAAGAAACATCCACGTAGAACGACTTACCGTATTTTTTATAAAACAAGTTCTTCAAAAGGTCGCTAACAGTGCTAAAGCGCCTCGTCATTAGCAAAGGAAGGGCGCACCAAAAATGTGAGATGCTTTGGTAAAACGGAACAAAGTACGGGTTCCAAAAGAAGTTTCCGTCACACATTATATCGCAGTAGCTTGGAAACATCTTTTCTAGCGAACGTACAAGTTCATTGCATGATTCTGTTGACACGTTATTCAGCGCCGGATTTTGATGTGTGGAGGTCCGCGTACGATAAGCGATGTGGTGGCTCCTTGTCTTTGTTCCAATGTGTACGCCTTTTTAAACTTTCAATTGACAAGATGAATGAAACTTACACACACGCACACACACTGAGATGGAATAACGTGCGCAAAGGCACTCTACCAAGCTTTCCAAAACGAAAGATTGCAATGAGTTTGGGTATTCGCATTACAGACTTAGAAGTGTGCAAATATCTAACACAAATTAGATATTAAACAAACTAAAGTCTAAACTATACACACTTATGTGGAGGCTCCTGTTTGTGGAGGCACGTGTGACACAACGCACACACCTAAATCCGGCATTGTACTTGATCTTATTTCAGTTGTTGCTTTCGCTTTAACTCGATCATGCGTTTCAGATGATGAAGATGGCGATCGGCCGACTTCCAAATCAAAGCTGCATCCGACGCGTTTTAACAACCGGACGTTTCGACCGAAGTTGCTTGCTACTGCTATCTGGCGGAAAACGTATCGGCCTGATTCAAATTTCATTTATTACTGGTTGATGCTTGTGACTCTGGCTGTTCTTTACAATTTTTGGATCATTCCTCTGCGGGCAACATTTTACACAGGTGCGGACTAGTCGGTGATTGGTAGTTGAGTATTTTCCTTGGAAAATGCGATAAATGTGCGTGTCTGTGGACAACAGATCAAAATGTTTTGAGTTCATGTAACAATCGGATTCATTACACGCAGCAAAGAACAGCAAACAATGCAATTCATGTCTGTATAGCACAAGTGAAACATTCGTGTAAAGTGCAAATACCTGGTTCTTCACTGAGCCAGAACAAGAATTGATATTTGCTTACGAAATTTAATCTCGCTGTTTTTAAGACTACCGTAGTTCATCCGAATTCGCGATATTTTAAAAGTTATAATCAATTATCACAATGGTGCAGTTGCTTGACCAAGCGCCACCAATGCTGGTAGGCTGGGGTTCGATTACCGGCAGGGTCATACTGAAGACTTGAAAAACGGTACTTGCGGCCTGTCCAGCCTCGTGCTTGACGTTAATGGGTGGATGTAAGGGGATGGTTCACGCGCGATGCTGCCACCAGTGCCGCATTCACTGCAAAAGTAGCTGCGTGGCCCCCGACGCAAGCATGCAAGCAAACAGAGGTGGGCACCGCAGTATTCTGAAAAGAGTACAGAAAACGAGTATAAACGGAACTGCACTGAAAATCGACTATCTGACTGAGTCAATTAACATCCACTATTTTGTGCTTCAGTGTGTGATGATTTTGCTGCTATGAATCTAAAAAAGGCATTTTTACTGCATGGAGTTGCGCATTCAAAAATCGTCTCAGACATTTTTAAGAACAGTTGTACACAAACATAATATTACAAATTATTCCTGCAATTCTTTTCTTGTCAGACGAATGAGCTGAGAATATTGGCGCAAAGAATGAATGTTCCTGACTAAATTTAAAACGAAAATAACACTCGAAACTGAAACAACCTGTTGGCCTCTTTGTCCAACCGAGCCCCTCCTCGACAGTTGGTTCATTTTTTTAAAGGTATGAAATTGACGGTCGAATCGTAATTCGACATGTAATTGCGACAAAGTTAAATGAAGGCAAAGTTCAGTCGGGTTCAAGTCTTCTGGGTGATCAACACAGTTGCGCAGTAAGTGCTGGGTCGCAATTCGCAACCGATGTCTGTCGTGGTGTTGCTCTGATACGCAAGGGACACTGGAGTTGACGCTCGATGGCAATCAGTGCTGGGAGTCAGAGCCACCGTGTACTTTTTCTGCCAAATACTTTTGCTGTTATTAGGCGGCGACACATAAACACAAATTTTGATTGTCCGAAATGCGGGCTGTTGGTGCGTGACTTTTTTACAAGTCGATGTTGGGCGAAAAGGAGTTGTTTAATTCAGACATATGGAGATTTTGTAAATGTTGCTAAACATATTTGTTTAACGAAAAAATTGTAGCAGGGTTTTAACGTTTGATTGGATTCGAAAGTTACTGTTTAAAGGCTTTTGTATGTCATAAAGAGTTTAAAATATCAAGCCATACCTTTTCATGAACATGCAACAGTTCAACAGTTGATGCTTTGTCAATCCTTTGTTTCTAGTTGCTTTCTTTGGTATTTTTACTCTTATACGTAAAAGAAACTAAATGAAATTTTTAGCAAAAATACCAGCTAACGTTACCTTGAGATTCTGCTTAAAACCATTTCATGCGCAGCGATGTGCTGGACGAAATGTTTGCAAAGCACTGTGCGATGTACCTTGAGCCGGAACGGTACTTTTCACTACACGCTAGAGGGCACTCCCACTTCACCGTCTTGTCTTGACCTCACGCATCTCACTCACTTGTTTGGAACCTCCAAACCCCAGAAATATTTTGAAAAGAAATAGATCTGTACAATATCCCCACTTTAAATCCTTGAATGTTCGTCGCTAGTTGGGGAGGAACTTCAATTTGTAATTCCGTAAAATTTTTTGGTAAACGTGAATGTTTAGCAACATGCATACAAAATCCCCAATTAGATAACTCCTGTTCGCCCAGTGTCGACTATAAAAAAGTCACGTGAAAGCAGTCCAGCATTTCTGGCAATCAAAGTTTGTATTTAAATAATTATGCAGCTGCCCAGTAACAGAAAAAGCATTTGGCAGAAAACGTGCATGCTGGCTCTGACTCACAGCACTGATTGTTACCGAGTGCCAACTTCAGTGAGGTCATAACTGGGGTTTTACTTGTTTCTGCGCCAAATGCGTCTGAGCGCTTGTTTGCAGTTGCAGCGCTTATGTTAGCAGCGCTGATGTTTCTGAGGAAAGTCTTCCCTTGTGGAACAATCGCAAAGGTCAAACTGTGGCAGTCGGTAATGCGATGGTGGTAAGAAATAAAATTGTGGCATGATGCTTGTAGATGAACAACACGAACTGAACCGTTTGTGTCAAATGAAGAAGTTTCACTAATTTTTCCCCAAAAGACTCTTTCGTTCATATCCAAAAATGATCGGACTTATTTGTAACAAAAACGCATTTCAGGTACTTTGAACGACAGTTCTAAATCATATTTTTCTCTCTGGTTCTTTCGTTTTCTGTCCTCTTACGGCAGAGGTTCCCAACCTTTCTCTGAACATGTACCCCCTTCACCATTTCGACAGATGAGCACGTACCCCTAAAATATCTTATGACAAAAAAGCCGAGAGAAATATCAAAATCCACTGAAGTTTTAATAGAACTTTTACATGTTAGAATGTTTGGAAATAAATATATTTTTCCCTTGAATGTACCCCTTCAGATAGACAAATATACTCCCAGGGGTACATGTGCCCCCAGGTTGGGAACTCCTGTCTTACGAAGTAACTGTCTGTCCGTGTTTCGAAAGAAAAAGTATGACAATTTTTCTCGCTGCGCTGTTGTTTGCACGAGATTCAGAACCGATCGAAATGTGTTCTGAAAGCGGCCACCAAAGCAAAATTTAATACGTTACGTCACTGCGTTGATGCCACCTAATTGTGCGGGTTTACAGCGTTCGAATTTGCCAGAGCTCATTCGGAGGCAGAGTGCCGACCAATAGACAACAATTGTTTCCTGGCAAACAAGAACTGCAACTGCAGGCGCACCCTATCCAAATTAGAGTAATTCAAAATCAAATCAGCAGTTGGCCTTTGCGAGCCACAGCTCAACTGACCTAACTACATTGCGAATGTTGGTATAAAGAATTAGCTCGCTTTTTCAAATTTTGATGCATACTTTCGTGCACCTACATCTCTTACACAGCTTATGTCTCGACACACAGTTCATGCTTATTTTGATGTTGTTGGAGTTATTTGCTAAATCAAAGTCATTGGACTGCTGCAACATGTCAGGCAAAACAACCACAAAAATCGCAAGGAATCCAACTGCATCAGTAAGCAAATGATACGAAACAAAGTCGGGTTTATTTTCAAGTCCACCATCAGTCGTGTCAAAGACTTTATATGAGTTAGGCGTTAGCATTCAGTTTTGAATTGCTTCAATAAAATGAAGGTATAAGTTGGAACGCAACGCAAACTACTGCAAATTTTACAATGAAATCTACACTTGCTATAAACTTAGTAACAAAATTTCGAGAAGTTGACTTGCCCACTGGCGCTGCATAGCAGGGACGTAACGAGGCAAGCTGGCGCTTGGGGCAAGAAGCAAGTTTGGTGTCCCCATGTTCGAACCTGAGTTCTTTCGGAAGCAAATGTTCTGACTGAAGAAAGTACTGGTGACATTGTTGGGACTTTTCGGCACCCCCCGCAGTGATTCGGCGCACCCA
>Ga0210059_1003013_pt1 | contig 26752 bp, 25 predicted proteins | sample Ectturendosymbi2_FD_188042 | JGI IMG/M metagenome (GOLD analysis project Ga0210059, IMG submission 188042) | Ecteinascidia turbinata endosymbiont from Florida, USA - Sample 2 (SPAdes) (version 2) | ecosystem: Host-associated > Tunicates > Ascidians > Unclassified | place: Key West, Florida... | reverse complement strand
TCCCGTACGTGAGATCTGGTTTGTGTCAACTTGTCATTCGCGTCAAGGGATTTCGTGTGTGCGCGCTCCACTGCGACCTCGCAATAACCTCGATTACGCATTGCATCATTCGGTTTTGTCCATCGGCGTGGACACCACGCTTTGAGAGAGTCGAGTTTTGTATCTCTAGCGCACGGACCACGTTGGCTGTTTCTGCTGTCGCGCCATCGAAAAGCTTTTCTGCTGCTGCTAATCAGAAGCCTTTTGTAAATAAAGATTTGTGCACCAGGAAATCTGTGAAACGAACTATCACAGTGGTGAGAGCCAAACGCCTTGCTTCGGCTTGGCAACTTAAATGTCAGGCAGTTTTAGTCGGGAGTTAGATCAGTACTCATACAACGACTAGGCTGCCTCGTTAGTAGCGTTTGGGGAAACCAGCATCCCTGCATGCAACGACAGTCATTCCTCGCAAGCAACGTCTACGCTGGGCAACACCCCAAACCTCAACATTGCGTTCCTACGACGGGAAACCCTACACTCCCACACGCAAGGAGCTAGACTTTATTGTTTGGAAATTTTGAGGTGCTGCATGGCAAAACACCTCTTATATTTGGCGCTTGTGTTGAACTACGTCTTTAATTATCAATGTGGATGTGCTGCATTGGAAAACACCTCTTATATTTGGCGCTTGTGTTGAACTACATCCATTGTTTGGTGTTTTTCATATGCTGCATTTCAAAATACCTCTTATATTTGGCGCTTGTGTTGAACTACGTCTTTAATTTGGCACTTCTAATGTGCTGCATTGCAAAAAAACTCTTATATTTGGCGCTTGTGTTGAACTTCATCTTTTATTTGGAAATTTCAAGGTTCTGTATTGCAAAACACCTCTAATCTTTGACGCTTGTGTTGAACTACGTCTTTAATTGTCAATGTGGATGTGTTGCATTGCAAAACACCTCTTATATTTGGCGCTTGTGTTGAACTGCATCCATTGTTTGGTGTTTTCCATGAGCTGCATTTCAAAACACCTCTTATATTTGGCGCTTGTGTTGAACTTCGTTTACTATTTAGCATTTTCGATGTGCTGCATTTCAGAGCACCTCTTATATTTAGCGCTTGTGTTGAACTACGTCTCTGATATGGCACTGCTGATGTGCTGCATCACAAAATGCCTCTTATATTTAGCGCATGTATTGAACTGCATCTTCTATTTGGAACTTTCGATGTGCTGTATTGCAAAACACCTCGTATATTTGGCTCTTGTGTTGAACTACGTCTCTCATTTTGCATTTCTAATGTGCTGCATTGTAAAAAACTTCTTATATTTGGCGCTTGTGTTCAACCTTGTCTTTTATTCCGCACTGCCGATGTGCTGCATTGCAAAAAAAAACTTATATTTGGGACTTGTGCTGAACTTCACCATTTATTCCGCACTGCTGATGAGCTGCATTGCACAAAAACTCTTGTATTTGGCGCTTGTGTTTAACTATGTCTTTATAGTCAATGTGGATATGTTGTATTGTAAAACACCTCAAAATACCTCTCATATTTGCAGCTTATGTTGATCTTTGTCATTTATTTGGCACTTTGGATGTGTGCTGCATTACCGCACCTAAATGCTTTACTATCAATCTTTGTTTTGTATAATGTGCTTGGTGCTGTGCGCTGTGTCCAATCGTCCTCATTACTTTAGTTGCATGCTTGAACTAGTATTTTTTCGACCTCTGCTCTCTGACACCTCTGCTGTTTGCTACCTCTGTTATTTGGCACCTCTGTTATTTGTCACCTCTGTTATTTGGCGGCGGTGACGACGAACCCTACTGACTAAACCTGCAAAAGCATATCACAATCTCCTGTTCAGGCTGTTGTTGCAGTTTCAATAAAATATCGATAAAGATAAAAAACTGTGCTGCAAGAAAATTTTGACCTACTGATAAATTTTGACTTTTTTTTGACCTAATAACTTGGGATTCCCTCAGGGTATGAGCGTGAAATGTGGTTAATGGGCGTTTCATAAACTGTAGAAACGGCAGAAAAATTTTGACTTTATATATTGACTTTTGGTTGCCCTAGTGATATAATGCATCCATGTCTCATGATGATGTTGATGTCATGATAAATGCATTGTGCACAATCAAAATAGATTAAGAGTACTTTCTTTTAAATATATTCATTGTCATTTTCAATCAATCTGTGCTTCACACATTTTACTGTCCTAACATATTGACTGCCAGTCTTAGAGTCTACAAATATATCGTACTTGGAAATCGGGGAAAATCCAGGAATATTTCGGTTGACTTACCAACCGCATAGCTCCTCAGCCGAAGCCAATTTCGCTAGAGAGGTGTTCAAACTCTCAAAAGACTCGGCAAGTCTTTGAGTCTGCAGTGAAAAAATATTTCTGTTTTTGGTTTTATTTTTTGTGAGTGACATCTTAAGGTTGGCTTTTGGCCATTTTTGGCTGCTGTTACCCGACCTGGGCCCAACCGCTAGACAGAAGTATTTCGCTGAAGTTTTCATTGGAAACTATGCTAGAATCCGCGTCATTTGAGACCTTGATCGACTTTCTAGTTTCTAGCCCTTCTGGTTCAAAAGTTATGATCTATGATCAACAAAGTAATAGCTTTGCAAAAAAGGGCTCATTTTTCGTGTGGAAACGAACTGGGTTGACCATCTGGAACTCAAGAGATTTTGCAAAAATGACTCTGACTCGAGTCTCGAGTCATTCTGTGAAAAACTAGATTCGAGTCGAGTTACCATTTTTCTCAACGTCACTCGAGTCGAATCCGAGTCACCAAAAATCGTGACTCGACTCGAGTCATTGACTCAAATCTCGCTATCACTGCTACTGACTAGAGATGTCAACCACACAGCGACAGCGTTCCGCACGATGCGGTTTTGGAAAATTTTACTGTGTGCCAGCCGCGTCGTACAACTTTACAAATTTTAAGCTGCGCCAGCGACGCATACCGCGTGTACGTTCATCCAATGATGAGTCTTGGGCAAAACAAAGAGACTTTTCAGAAGTTGTTGTCTTAGATCACCACAGTTGTTTTTCTTGTTTAGACTACAGCTTTTACCTGCGTTTTAGCGATGCCTCTGGGCGAAGGTTCGTAGGCAGAATATTGCTGTTATTTTTCTGCAGGTGGCGTGCTGCCGTCACTGCTCTGATGCACTGGCATGTGAATTGCTAATCCAGAACTGTAGATAGCTAACGGGTAGGCATCTAACTCGGAAAATGCTTTTAGGGCTGCAAGTTAAAGGTTTGTTAACTACCCATTCTTCTGTATAAAGTCAACATTGTATTAGTATACTATATAATGCTGCTTTAACTGCATGGCAAAACTGTTCTGAATATATGTCATCTCTCCATTGACAATAAATACAAAATTTAAGGTGAATGAGGTTTCACTTAATACATCGTGACCTTGCCATATTGACCAGATTTGTGATAGTTGGTGAAACATATAGTACATCTGCATCACATAAGCATTGCTCAATTGTGTAGTAGTCACGCTAGCGCGACTGCTACATGTGAGCAAAGTCGGCCAAGGCAAGGAGAAGGGAAAGACCAAGCAAGGGACACTTATAACTGACTTCCAGGCACATGGAGTAAGAGCTCTCTTTGGCCGATTCGTCTGGCGCGGAGTTACATCGATGACGTCACAATCCATCCTTCCCGAGGTTCGAGGATCAATCCCACACTGAAGCGGGACTCAATTACTGGGGAGTTCCGCTCAATTGCAACAGGTTTGGAACACACATAAAGTTTATAAAACTGTATAAAAATTTGACACAAGGCAAACAGGGTGTGCATGTTGGTGGAAACAGTCCTTTAAAAGGATTTTTGCTTTTGTGTCAGTTAGTGCAACTGCAAAAACAAATATCTTATTTTAAGAAATTGTGACGGAAAGCTTCCTTTGGCATTACACACAGTAGCAAAGAGTGGTGTGACAATTTAAAAGGATTAAAAACTTTGTTTTGTTTCATACGTAGTGATGTTTTGCTGTATGAGGCAAATGCTGTATATATATGGTGGCTGTGCTGGGGCTTTAAATTTGTCTTCACTTGAAGACGATTGCTTTATGTGGCCACATGACAAATAGGATATGCAAATAGACAACGCGTTAGGGTTTGTCTTCTGAATATTTGTGGTGACTATGCTGCTGAACACGAAATCACTTTTAATTGCAACAAAACAATTGGCGCTCTTTTCTGCCCAAAAAAGTATAAACAACCTGTCCCATCAAATGTTTTTCTAAATGGTGTACGTGTACCATTTTTTGACCAAGTGATATAGGCTATCTTGGTGTGTGGATAAATGCATCATTGAAGGATGATGATGACATTCAGAGACAAGTGAAATCACTATACTGTGCAGCAAACAAACTCAGAGGCACTTTTGATCAGTGCTCTCCTGCAGTAAAAAACACTTTATTTCGTGCCTATTGCATGCCAATGTATGCTTGCCAATTGTGGAGCAAATACACGCAGACCAGTATGAAGCGTTTATGTGCTGCCTATAACTTGCATGTGCCCAGTTTCAGAGGGAAAAGTGAAACAAGAATACTGTAGATTACTGAGATGTAAATCACTATTTGTAGGCTACAAATTGTTTTAAGAAATGTTCAAATTTGGTTAGCGTTCTACAATTTCCTGAAATTGAGTCATCACCAGAAGTGATCCGAGTCCCTATCTTTGACTCCTGTTCCTGTTCCAGAAAAAGTGAGTCCATTTCCTGCTCTGGAACTCTTTGGAAGTTTACAGTCCGGCTCCTGTTTGCACTCCGAAAACTTGAAGGCGATGTCTATTTTGCCTCATGAGGAAGGATGAAAGAAGGTGATAGACTGAGGGCTTTGTTCAGGCTGGCACAGACCCAATGTTCAACTGCTATGTTACATAAATGTTTTTTTATTTTGTGGATACGTCAGATACTGGACGTTTTACCTCTGCCCTCTGTCTTGTTTTAAGCGGTATTCACAGTTTGTTATTTTTAGTGAAATGCACAAGACAACACTGTATGCAGCCTACCTTTGCAATGCAACAACAGTAATGCAGCTTCATCCAAGTCAGCTGAAATGCAGTTTACTTCAGGCTAGAGAAGGTGCGGACAGAAAATTTGTGTCCGCTGTCTGCACCGCATCAGCAGTTTCTGTCTGCTGTCTGCACTGCGACTGCATTTGTTGTACTTTTCCCTGTCCGTGTCCGCACTGCACTGCAATCCCTAAAGTTTTACACCCCAACAGCACTTGCCATTTGCATCCCTTCACCCGAAGCACTGTGCTCCTCATAACATTTTTCTCTGGGTATAAGATTTGCCGATAAATTGGCCAGTGTCTATTTTGCCACATAATGTAACACTATACTAAGTGTTTAATAAACACTAAGTGTTTATTTTGCCTCATTAGGTAATAGCACTGCTGGAGTTATTTTGCCTTTAGCCAAACAAGATCGGTTGAAGTGGCCACATTTTATGACAAGTTCGAAACATATGACCTGCTTAGTTGACTGTGACGTCGGAGTCTAAGGGACGAGTTTTGTCAGGTCTTTAGTGCAGGCAAATTGTTAGCACCTTCTTGTCTGTGTTGCGTGAAATGCAGGCTAAACCTTAACCATGAACCCTACTCCTAAAATCTGACCTGAACCTCTAAATCCTTATACCGTATTCCTAATGATAATAATAATATTTTATTGCGGACTCATGGTCCATATCACAGACACAAGAGCACAAAAAGTGGTTAGCTATACATCAGCACACATTACAGAAACGGTGTTTGCACATGACCAACATTGGGAGGAGCAAAGCACTTTTTCCTCACCACATCTGTATCGTCATTGGCAAGAGCACAGAAAATGGATAACCATACAGTAGTGCACTATACAACCGGTGTTAATACGTGTCCAATCTTGAGAGGAGCAAAACACTTTCCCAGCACTTCTTACTTTTTTTAATGCTTGGTGTGTACACAGTGTCCACATATTTTTACTGCACAAAAGCAAAACTGATGAGACGCAAATACCGAAACAACTCACGAACAACTACTGCATTCGGTCTCCACCATACAGGAGCATTGAATAATTAAGGAAAAATGAAGATTTGTAAAAAGCAGTGCCAAATAAATGACAAAGATCAACGAAAGCGGCAAATATGAGAGGTATTTTGAGGTGTTTTACAATACAACATATCCACATTGACTATAAAGACATAGTTAAACACAAGCGCCAAATACAAGAGTTTTTGTGCAATGCAGCTCATCAGCAGTGCGGAATAAATGGTGAAGTTCAGCACAAGTCCCAAATATAAGTTTTTTTTTGCAATGCAGCACATCGGCAGTGCGGAATAAAAGACAAGGTTGAACACAAGCGCCAAATATAAGAAGTTTTTTACAATGCAGCACATTAGAAATGCAAAATGAGAGACGTAGTTCAACACAAGCGCCAAATATAAGAGGTGTTTTGCAATACAGCACATCGAAAGTTCCAAATAAAAGATGCAGTTCAATACATGCGCTAAATATAAGAGGCATTTTGTAATGCAGCGCACCAGCAGTGCCATATCAGAGACCTAGTTCAACACAAACGCCAAATATATGAGGTGCTCTGAAATGCAGCACATCGAAAATGCTAAATAGAAAACGAAGTTCAACACAAGCGCTAAGTATAAGACGTGTTTTGCAATACAGCACATTAGAAGTTCCAAATAAAAGATGCAGTTCAATACATGCGCCAAATACAAGAGGCATTTTGTAATGCAGCACATCAGCTGTGCCATATCAGAGACGTAGTTCAACACAAGCGCTAAATATAAGAGGTACTCTGAAATGCAGCACATCCAAAATGCTAAATGGAAAACGAAGTTCAACACAAACGCCAAATATAAGAGGTGTTTTGAAATGCAGCTCATGGAAAACACCAAACAATGGATGTAGTTCAACACAAGCGCCAAATATAAGAGGTGCTTTACAATGCAGCTCATCCACATTGACAATTAAAGACGTAGTTCAACACAAGCGTCAAATATAAGACATGTTTTGCAATACAGCACATTAGCAGCACCAAATGAGAGACGTAGCTCAACACAAGCGCCAAATATTAGAGGTGTTTTGTAATAGAACACCTCAAAATTTCCAAATAAAAGATGAAGTTCAACACAAGCGCCAAATATAAGAGTTTTTTTACAATGTAGCACATTAGAAGTGCCAAATGAGAGACGTACTTCAATACAAGCGCCAAATATAAGAGGTGTTTTGCAATACAGCACATTAGCAGCACCAAATAAGAGACGTAGCTCAACACAAGCGCTAAATATTAGAGGTGTTTTGCAATAAAGCTCCTCGAAATTTCCAAATAAAAGATGAAGTTCAACACAAGCGCCAAACATAAGTTTTTTTACAATGCAGCACATTAGAAGTGCCAAATGAGAGACGTACTTCAACACACGCACCAAATATAAGAGGTATTTTGCAATGCAACACATCCACATTGACAATTAAAGACCTAGTTCAACACAAGCGCCAAATATTAGAGGTGTTTTGCAATACAGCACCTCGAAATTTCCAAATAAAAGATGAAGTTCAACACAAGCGCCAAATATAAGAGTTTTTTGCAATGCAGCACATTAGAAGTGCCAAATTAAAGACGTAGTTCAACACAAGCGCCAAATATAAGAGGTATTTTGAAATGCAGCACATGGAAAACACCAAACAATGGATGAGGTTCAACACAAGCGCCAAATATGAGAGGTGTTTTCCAATAGAGCACCTCGAAATTTCCAAATAAAAGATGAAGTTCAACACAAGCGCCAAATATGAGTTTTTTTTACAATGCAGCAAATTAGAAGAGCCAAATTAAAGACATATTTCAACACAAGCGCTAAATATAAGAGGTATTTTTAAATGCAGCACATGAAAAACACCAAACAATGAATGTAATTCAACACAAGCGCCAAATATAAGAGGTGTTTTACAATGCAGCACATCCACATTGATAATTAAAGACGTAGTTCAACACAAGCGCCAAATATAAGATGTGTTTTGCAATGCAGCACCTCAAAATTTCCAAATAAAAGATGCAGTTCAACACATGCGCCAATTATAAGACGCATTTTGCAGTGCAGCACATCAGCAGTGCCATATCAGAGACATAGTTCAACACAAGCACCAAATATAAGAGGTGCTCTGAAATGCAGCACATCGAAAATGCTAAATGCGCAACATATTTTAACACAAGCACCAAATATAAGAGGTGCTCTGCAACACAGCACATTAGCAGTGGTAAATGAGAGATGTAGTTCAACACAAGCACCAAATATAACAGGTGTTTTGCAATGCAGCACATCAGCAGTGCAAAATGAGAGACGTAGTTCAACACAAGCGCAAATTTTCGCGCTTAGTATCTAAGCTTGTTGCTCCACTTTCCGTTTGTTTTTCCGACTGAATTACCCTCCTGAATTTCTGGCTGGTTGATTTTGGATGAATTGTCTTGTTTTAAATGACTTTTAATATGCTTCTTAAAACAAGTTTTTCTTTTAATGCTGTGCTTGCACATAGGGCAATGAAAATGAGGACGCTGTTTCTTTACATTCTCTGCAGTAAAGCAACAGCAAGGGAAAATGTTAAGCTTGTTAAATTTCACAAAACTTTGGAATGAAAAACATTGAAATGGTGTTTACAGCATGAAGGATTGGTAAATATCTTGCCGCAAAACTTGCAGTGTCTGTGCAGACTTTGGCCTGTGCTTTTCTTCTGTTTGCACGATTGTCTGCATTCCACAAAAGCAGATTCATAGTAGGTATTTGAGGGCAAAGAAGATGCCGGTAACAGTTGCATTGGTGTTTTGCACAATACAATTTTTACGTCACTATAAAAACAAAAAGTGCAACTTATTGCGACAGTGGTTCCCAACCTACTGCACTTGACGAGACCATTCGATATTTTGTAACATCCCACTACCTCCGTTTGTTCTCTTAGCTACATGCAGATTGAAAACACTAGTATAACCGGAATGTGTTACATATATTCATTTATAAGTTGTAAACGGACCTCATTTTAAGCCCGAACCCGACCTAAACCCGAAATCACAAGCCTGAACGGCGAACTCGGCCCTGCATTTTTAAGCCAATTATAGGACCAAAAGTCTAATTTACCGAGTGAGTCAAGATATGTGCAATTGCAAGGTATGAAAAAGCATTGTGTACGGTTATTGGTTAAGGTACACGGTTTTATCACATCCAAAATAGCAACCATCTTGACCAAAACACTGGCTCAAACAAGCACAAACTTAGCTTTTTATATTACTGCGGATTGTAGTGTTTGTCAAGTAAAAGAAACTACCAAGAAACTATCCACGATAGCGCCACAATCATGAAACAAACTGTCTACCAAAGCGCCACAGGCATGAAAAACTGGTTTATAGGCAATCGTTACTTAAAACAACCCGAGAAACCTCATTGCTAATTAATGAGGCCTGGAAGTACGAGGGATCAGTTTCAGTTTACTGAAAGATCGTTCGCAGTTTGCAATACATGTAACTGCCATCGTCAGCATTATTTGCAAAGCAATTCGAAGAATGTCAGGACTTCAGTATGCGATAAATTTAAGTTACATGACTTGAAACCCGCATTTTGCAATCTAGAATCTTCTCGTATAATTGCTAGCCATCTACATCTGAACTGCACACAGCTCCTAAATTTTCACACGTAGATTTTAGTTTTTCATGGTCAGAACCCTTTTACAAGACCTTGGAAATCGAACAGAAAGCCATATTTGGACAGAAAAAGCTAACTCTGAACAAGACTAACAAATCTCTTGCATGAGTTAACATTTTATGCTCAGCTGCTACGGCAACGATAATAACTGCTAATTTTTCGACGAACTAATGTTCTCAACCCTAGTTTATGGACTGGGACATTGTATTCAGCGTATTAATCGGGCACTAGTGGCTATCGAAGAAGTTCCGTGAAGTCAGAGTGGGCCGCAGCTGTTCAAGTAATTTCTCAATCTGTACGACCTCAACAGCAATTTTGTGCATAACAGTCAGATTCTCACAGCCACGGACTTAAACTCATGTTGAACTACGTTTTTTGGCGCTTGTGTTGAACTACGTTTTTCATTGAGCATTTTCGATGTGCTGCATTGCAGAGCACCTCTTATATTTGGCCCTTGTGTTGAACTACGTCTTTGATTGACAATGTGAATGTGCTGCATTGTAAAACACCGCTTATATTTGGCGCTTGTCTTGAATTACTTCTCTCATTTGGCATTGGCACTGCTAATGTGCTGTGTTGCAAAACACCTCTTATATTTGGCGCTTGTGTTGAACTACGTTTTTCATTCAGCATTTTCGATGTGCTGCATTGCAGAGCACCTCTTATATTTGGCGCTTGTGTTGAACTATGACATTAATTGACAATGTGGATGTGCTGCATTGCGAAATACCTCTTATATTTGGTGCTTGTGTTGACTACGTTTTTCATTTAGCATTTTCGATATGCTGCATTGCAGAGCACCTCTTATATTTGGCGCATGAGTTGAAGTTGGTCATTGATATGGCACTGCCCATGAGCTGTATTGCAAAACACCTCATATTTGGCGCTTGTGTTGAACTACGTTTTGAATTGACAATGTGGATGTGCTGAATTGCATAAAACCTCTTATATTTGGCACTTGTATTGAACTACGTCTCTCATTTGGCATTTCTAATTTGCTGCATTGCAAAAATCCCCTCATAATTGATGCTTGTGTTCAACTTTGTCTTTCATTCCGCACTGCCGATGTGTTGCATGTTGTAAACCTGTTATATTTGGTGCTGGTGTTGAACTTAGTCTTTGATTCAGCACTGCCGATGAGCTGCATTGCAAAAGACCTCTTATATTTGGCGCTTGTGGTGAACTGCCACTTTTATTTGGCACTACCGATGTGCTGCATTGCAAAAAGCTCTTATATTTTGCGCTTGTGTTGATCTGCGTCATTTATTTCGCACTTTGGATGTGTGCTGCAATACCACCTAAATGTTTCACTATTAATCTTTATTTTGTATATTGTGCTTAGTGCTGTGCGCTGTGTCCATTCGTCCTCATTATTTTTGTTGCACGCTTGAACCAGATTTGGGACCGGATCCGGATTACCGGAGCCGAATCCCGCAGGATTCTGAGTTTTTCGTTCGGACCCGGATCCGGAGTCAAAATTTTGTGAAAAACCGGAACCGGATCTGGACTCACTTTTCCCTTTCGGCATTGGCAGGAGTCTGTGTGGTCATTTCCTAGGTAAGAACATGGGTAAATTACGGTTGGAACGATGATTGTAGCCGGAGTCTGAACAGGAGTCGGATTCTCAAATTTGAAGAATAGCCGGACCCGGATTCAAAATTTTTGAAAGAGGGGCGGAGTCGGTGTGTGTAAAAGTGACTCCGGCTACCTCTGCCTTGAACTAGTATTTTTTCCACGTCTGCTCTCTGGCACCCCTGCTGTTTGGTACTGTGGAAGTTCCCTTCTTGCAATATAGGGGATTTTTCTTCAAATAAATTGGTTTCGGTTTGTAATAATTTGCTCCCTGGTTTCTCTTTTGAGAATCCAAATGTTTTGATGACTTTTTGCCAAAGTTTTTCAAAATCAAGACTAGATGTAGGAGTCACAGGATTGTATGTTTGGTAGGAGGATTGTGAAGTGGGTGGAAGGTCTTCAAAGGACGGTTTCTCCTGCTGAGGGTCCTTTTCTATTTTAATTGGCATTAAGGATGTGATTATAGTAGGAAGGATTTTTACCAGTTTTTTCCTGCTTCTAATTCAATCTCTTCTTCATCTCTAGGAAATCTTTGTTCGTTTAATCGTTGATGTTTTCCTCTTTAGTTTTTTTATCGTCAAATCCCCATTGTCGTGCAATTCTATCATATTTGCGATCTATGCGCGATTTATATAAAGGTTCCACAGTGGCAGGTTCACTACTTTCAGATATATCACTGACAGGCATAGCTTTTTCAATTGTTTCATTCAATTCTGGATACAGGGGTGTTATGGGAGAATTCTTTTATCTTTCAGTCATTTCTTCATCGCTAGTCACTTGTGAATATGAAGGCAATGAGGCTTCTTCTAGAACCAGTTGAGCGTTTAAAGGTGGAAAGGAAATATCACATTTTTGATGTTCTATGTATTCGTTTGTCAGTTTTTGACGTTTTTTTTCAATATTTTTGAGATTTCTTACTTCTGATAGAAGGTCATGAGTGCCAACAGCGGCTTTCTGTTGATGATCTTGGACCTTATGTACTAATTTTTGTGTATTCGTAGCACTATCTTTCTGTGCTTTTACTACTTGATTAATTTCTCCAGAAGTAGGTGGATGTTTCTTTTCCTTTTTCCTGAAAAGTTTTTCTAAGGCAGTTTTCTTTTCATTATCATTTTTACTCATTATGTCGCTAGTTGATTAATATTAAATTACAATAAATCCTATTGGAATAGATTCTAGAATACAAACATAGATTGAAACATTACGGAAATAAGTAAAGGCACATCTACAAAATAAGCGTAAACACAAAATACGTTACTTATGGAATCACAAAAGTGACATTACTATTTATAGTAGTATTAGAAGGTATACATAGCTGATAAACTCCATAAACTATAGTTGAGTCAATGGCAATCAAGGTATCAAGGATACTTGAAAGTATAGGTGTAGAAATTCCTGTATTCTTTTAAGCTTCCTTTTCATCTAGTTCGTTTGCTTTTTCCCAATCAATGTCGGGTTGAGTGGTAGTGGAAACCGTTGTTGTCGTTACTTCTGTTGTTTCTTCAGCGCTAGTATCCATAGTTTGTTCCTTTGTGGTAGTTAAAATAGTCTGTTTTGTGATTTGAATGGTAATCACTGCTGGAGTACTACTGGTAGTTATTTCCGAAAATGTACTTGAGGGCATTGTGGTCGATAGCTCCTCTGTGGTGGTCATGGGATCAACAATCCGATATTTAGGAAAACTAATAATTTTTCCATTCCGAAACTGATGTTGATAAATAATGTCTCAGTGCAAATCGATAATTTTATTCAAAGTCGAAAGGGATTGTTGAATAGTTCTTAAAACATAGTAACGTTCCAAGTTACTTCTCAATGTCTGAACATGACGTTTTATGATAGTTCTTATCCATAACTGACTTCTTTCAGCTGTACTAGCTTTCTTGCTCAGTGCGGTCAATATTTGAGACAAACGTAGGCGATCATTTGTGTCTGCAATTAATTCCAATTGGTCCACCAAACGTAAAAGTAATGAATCAAAATGTCGTGCTTGCATTTGATAATATTCATAATTCTTCAGCATTTCCACAGTGAAATTATTTTGTCGGTCAAACTGTATCAATATCTGCTGGGTTTGATTTTCCAAATAAGAGAAATTGAACTGTCTCGGCACTATTCCCATTAGTTGAATGGGTAGTATTCCCATTAGTTGAATGCATGGAATGCAAAGAGAACCATTTAATGTTAAAAAGGTTTGAAACTTGACTTGCCTGAATAAGTTGTGTATAATATCGAAATATGTCATGTCGGGGTTCTAACTCTTGGAAACATGCCTTGCAAAATGGTTCATATTGTAAATGAGCTTCCCAATTCGTAATGTCCGTAGACGATTGTGATAACACTTTTTCCAATTTGCCCAAAGTGGGTATGCAGTAAGTATGGTTTTCATGGTCTGAACATTGTGTTGGGCTGATATGATATGGCCAACATTGAGTAGAAGTTCTTGGTTCTAAAGTGATAGTGCTTTCCAAGTTACGTCCGTTGGATGCTCTCAAAGTCCATTGCATGTTTTCACAATGTGTGTGTGATTGCCAATATGAAAATATGGAATTTTTCAGTCGTAAGGACGGTCGCATAAAGTAATGTTTATTATAAGTTATGATAGTCTTTTCTCTGTCAAGTATCCACCAAACAGTAGTTTCTCGTTGTCTTAATTGACCATGTATAATGTGTATCACTATCCAATTGTGTGGTCTGCCTAGTGAACTCCAATACCATTGAAAATACAAGCGATCATGATGATGGTTTTCGTTTTGCATGTCGGGTCTGATATCTCTAATTCGTCCCGCTGGGATCCGAATTTGAATGCTGAATTGGATAAAGTGATGGTTTGTACTTTCTTTTGAAAGTTACATTTTTCTAAAGTTGATGCATTTACATCACTACCAATGTTATGATTTACTTCTATGGATCGAATGGTTGGCATATCCTATAGTAGTATATAGCAGCATAAGGGTATTGTTAAAAATTTCAATTACTAGAGTGATCATCAGGGAACCTATGAAAAGGGTTATGTCAGAAAATCGTTGTGGGCAAAACCTACATTTAATTTCTGTTTGCCTAGTTGTTTTCCAAGCCAATAGCAATCATCGGAATTCTAGTATTCAAGAAATCTAAAGTAAGATACTCCCTTTTTTGTATTCTAAGTCCTGATCGAAGTTTCCTTTTAATGGGAGGTGATGGAATATTGCATCATCCAGGGAATTCCACCTGTTTTGACTATATAAACAAAGCATGTTGGGCTTGATATGACATTCGAACTTGGTCAGCTATTAACGACGTTTTTAAAGTTGGAGCATGCAATTACCATCGTCGATGTTTATCGAAGAAGTTCTGCGTAATGAGACAAGTCTGGCCCTTCAGGGTCGACGGCTTGATCCTCTTTCTGCCTTGCGACAAGCAGAGGACATCTTTGACTATACTGGAACGTTACTTCCTCCTGACAATGCGACATTCCGTCTCATATGGTTTACTGGAAGAGAGCAGCGGTATCACAATCGAATCTGCATTCGTTTCGAGTATCCGGCTCCGGATCCGCTTCGCGCCCATCTTGCCTGGGATCGATTGCGACTACTTGGAGACCTGGAACTCTCTGATGGTCGTTTTATTGAAACGGAACCTACTATCGTCAAATTTTGGGACATGTGATTTTACCTTTTTCTTTGTGTGTGTTTCCTTTTCAAATTGATTTCCTATTCCTTTCAATTTCAACTTTCTGTTCTTTTTGTCAAATAAATTTCGTTGTTATTAAAATGTCTGCTTAAATTCTATTTTCCTGAACTCAAAAATTGGGCTTCGTGTTTCAGGCTATAAACTCCTCAATGAAAGGAATATTTGAAGTCTAGAAGATTTTTGACATCAAATCTTCCTGCAAACTTCTGGTATAATAAGAATTCCATTGTTGACAACCTTAGTGTACATTTTATCATGATATTGCTATTCAGCCTACGGCTGGCTGTCTAAGTAGACGGATTCAAAACCACAAGGTTTCATATTTGTTTTGTACATGAGTGTAATTTCCACGCATATGATCTCACTGTAAAGTCACATACAGGATATCATCAACACGAAAATGAAACTCACGATCTCCGTCAATAAGTCTTCTGTCAACCGCGTGTATAATTTTGGTCACCATTATGTGACTTTACTCAAAATTTCACACATTCTTGCACAACGAGCTCATTATAATGTGAAGGAAAGTTTGCCAGAGCTCGGGTTTGGATTTTTATAAACATTTTCTCGTGGTACTGGCACGATAAATGAAATCTGAATTGTACCAATACTGATGTAGAACAAAGGTGAACAAATAATCTTCCATAATACTGGAGGTGAAAAATTGACTTGTATTCTAGATGGTGTGATTTAGTCAGTTTCTTCACACTAACTTGAGTCGTTTAGGTAGATTTTCAGCGGTCTCCATGATCAGAGTACCTTTCTTTAGGAAATTGTGCAGTTCAATGCTTGAGTAACGAACTGTACCATCAGAACAGTCGGGTTCTTTCAATGGTTTGGATGACACAATAATGTAACAATCCACAGCTTTATGGTTGAAACCGGGTGAAACTTTAGAGCGGTACCATGGTTTACCCTTCTGAGGATTTAGGTCTGGATGATGTGTAAAGTAGATAACAATCTTTTTGTTGAAGTTCTTCATTCGTAGGAATTTGAGAACCCTTGAACACTGGATAATAAAATAGTTCCACTTTTCTTGTGGTCATCTCGGTTGAGCAATGCTTTAAAGTTCTGACGAAAATGTGCTGGCTTTCCGCATTTGCTTCGATCTTCTCTTTGTACACGTTATTAGACACTTTTCAGAATTCTATTTATTTTGAAACATAACCTAGATTCCTGTACTTTTCTTTCCTGAGAAAGGAAAGAAAAGAAGAAAAATGATAGATCAAATTTAATCGAAAGGAATAAAAAGCAATTAAAATAAAATTGAAAACGGAACTCTGTCGAAACATTCACAGGGATGGACTCAGGCAAGAAAAGGCATTTCCTGCGGATCTCACACACTTAAAAGCTCCTGACATCACTTAAATTGACGGAGGTGATCTCAGTTTTTATAAATTGTCCTTGGGCTATGGCACTGTCATCTATATAGCAAGACCGGACCCCTCATGCGTGAGACTAAGTCTGATGTGAAAAATATATAGAGTCGATTGTCATATGAGTGTTTCGGATTAGGAAGCCAAATAAGATGAAAAGTGGCATTAAGTAGTGGTAGATCTGCATTCCTTTCGCCATAGACGTGCATAGCTTTTTCCAATGCCAAAGTTGGATTTAGCATTTCCTTTCCCAGTGCCAGGACAGTTTGATTCCTGAATATTTCATCCATATCATCCACCGAAAACAATGAAGCCATTTTTAATTCTTGTATTTATAATTTCCCAATTTAAACGGAGAACCATCCTTGAGAAATTCAGAGCGTCGAAATCTATTATGCAATATACATTGTAATCTGGCAAACAAATATTTCATCAAAAGTCTGGTTATCTTCATCCAAGCTTAGTGCCTCCTTTGAGATAATTATATAGTTCAATACCCAAATATCCGATAAGGCCATCCGTATCACGGAATCCCTTTAAGCGTTCCGGTGTCATAAAAATATAATACTCTATCGCTTCAGAATTGAAACCAGACCAAACCGTGGAAAAGTACCAGAATGTACTTTTCCTAAGTTTAATTTCTGGATGGCGTGTAAGGTAGTCGATTATCATTCCTTGTAATTCTTTCCCAGGGGGTATTCTAAAATCTTTATATATCGGATAATAAAACAGCTCAAGTCTATTTGTATTCATGGTTGATGAAAGACTTTTTGTTGGTTAGCACAATTTCCTTCAAATCAAGCAAATTTCCTTTAATAACTTTTTATCTTGAAACACCGTCTAACTTCCTATATTCTTCCTTATTCAGATAGAAAGAAAAGGAAAAAGACTTACAATTGGACAAGAAAGGTTCAAATAAAAATAAACTTATATGAGAACGAAAAATATCATAACTCGTTGTACTCATTATACAATGTAAAATCACTAGCTGTCCCAGAGCAAGGTTCAGTTATACGTACAATAGCACGATCGGGTGAAATCTTATGCAGGAAGTGAATAAGAGTCTACTTAAATCGTTTTTACAGTTTCCAAACACTGTAAATTTTAACTCATTTGCGGGGTTTGGTTCATCTAATATTGTTACTCAAGATTGTCGAATATGTATACAAAACATAATCAATTACACTCAAAGCCAACTACATCCTCTAGAAGTATTATTGTACGAATAATAACATGTGGAAACCACATTAGGCATTTATGTACTAACAAAAGCACGCTCACTCGGCTACAGGCCTTCTACACTGATATAGATACAGAAATGTAACCCCAAATTATTCGCACTAAAACACATATCATAAAGTTCAGACAATGTGCGTTTTATATCTTTTTTTTGTCAATTGAAGAACTGCCTACTTTCAGCTTTATGCAACGGTCCGACTTAGACCATGCTTCCTTTTAGAAATCTATGAAAATATAAATATGCTCATAATTATCTGCTGTTATAGGAATATTTATTTGATATTCCTAAAGTCAAGTTACTTGCCAGCGATAAATTTTAATATTTGCAAATTCGAAAAGATGTCGATATATTTGAAGAGAATCTCAAAATTTTTTATACAATTCTTGTTTGAACACTGAAAGTAACACTAGGATGTCTAATAAAATATCTAACCCTGTATTGTTTCTTGACTCTTAATCCTGCAGCCAAATAACCAGGCAATGACTCTCATCCAAACTCACGCTTGTAATGATTAGTATAAATTTTTACTTCAAAGTCTAACATCACTGTCTTTCGGTTTCGGCACAACCAAAATCTTGGATGGTGTGGCGGTCGGTAGATGACGCCACATGAGAATAAATGGTCACCGCTAGATGGTGCCCACGAGTAACAAGTCACTGTGATAGTCACCACAAGTGAATTATCGTAATTCTCTTATCCCTATATACTGATAGTGCAACCTAGTAGTAGTGGAGTGAACTCAGTGAGGGAGCTCTATTGCTGCTGGTTGCTTTCCTATTAGTTAATGCCCCGAAATGCCATCTTTCGCTTGTGCTTGCCTCAGTAGTTCAAGGCGATGCAGTCAGCTGCAACAAATGATGCCCGATAAGGGACCTGAGAGAAAGGCCATAAGCCCCTCTCAGTAACATCCTTCGTTGAAGATCCTTCTTGAACCAAAGGGTAAGGGTCGAACTTGTATGACTTTAGCCATCAAACTTTTTCACAATTCTCAGTAGCTTTTACTGTCATTTTAATTATTTTTACCCCTACTTTTTCTAAACAAAAAATAGTTACTTTTTATCATCTGACATTCTACTAGTTTCCTTACTATCTTCAAGTTCTTTTGACAGGGTCAACTATTCCTCGATATTTGTCAAAATAGCTAACATTGCTTTTCGTGTATAGTCATAGGAAGAAGCATTCGTCGATCTACATTTTGTCAGGTACCAAATGACAGTCGTTTGCCATGAAAAATGAGCTGGTACCACAAGGTCTAAGAGTGGTCGATATTTCTCTTCCAAATTTCGATATAGCTTTTGATGAAAAACTTTAAATAGTTCTAAATCTGTCTTCAAATATTCGGATTCCAAACCAATTGTCTTTAATCTTTCATTCAGAACTATCTCAGGGTCTTGAGTCCAATCAAAACGCAAGCTACGAAGAACTTTAGAACACTTTTCATGTGTATCTGTCGACATTTTAACTATTACTTGTTAATTTATATACCTACAGATATCTGAGGAACAAAATAAGAATTCATAAACTCACCACTTGTTTCCATAATATTACAAACCTTTCTGATAGACGTCTATACTAGTGACTTTTGTACTCCAATGTGAGTCACACCTATTCTGTTTCTAGTTTCAGGATACAAGACTCTACTCTGTCTAGATTTCCTATCTTCTGTACTAAGTTTCATTTCCAAGAGCATGGCAGGTTATTGGGTAAAGGCACGAAAAAATTTTGAGTGGCTCCGCTCACCCTCCATCAAAAGAAAAATCCGAACATGGTGGCTCCATTTGGTTACATATACATTTCAAGCTGATCAGATTAAATTAGAACCGCTTAATTCTGTTAGAAAAGAAGTCGAGCTGAGGTAGTACCCTTTTAAGCTAGGCACTACCTCACTGGTGGCACCATTTTTATGTGGCAGTTCCCTGCTAAAGAAGAAGAACAGCACACGTTTAGGACAATTCCGCGAGAGCACTGGTTAATAGGAAGTATCCATGGCACGCCCAAGTTAACAATCAAGAAACTTAGACCTGCCGGTTTCGCTCGACCCGCTCAGTTTATCACATAGGATTGTATTCACTCATGGTTTTATTCGGATAACTTTAAGCACTGCGATATTCATCACAACAGGGGTTTATAATATGCATCAACATACACAGACATTATTGCAGGTGACATGAGTTAATGCGAATTCTATTTTTTCACAGAGGGAGAGAGTAACCCATTGTATTGGGCAGTCGTAACACGACCTGCCTGAAAATTGGTTAAGACCTCGGTATCTCCGTAAGTCTAACCGTTCTGGGTTGTTTCTTGGCTACAAGCGTGTCCTAGATCGCTAGTTCACTAGACCCCACTCGGTCGCCAATTATTTAGGTGTTAAGACTGGTATGCCCACGACTTCGACAGACTGACCCTAGCAAGGACACAGGTATATATAAATTTTCTCGCGTATTTTCATTGGCTACTCGGATGACGTCGTCAAACGTCATTACGTCGAGTTTGGACTTTTCGGAGTTACCAGTGATTTCGGTTACGTTTTTTATCATAATTTGGATTGTGTTTTGTTATTATTTGTTTTTATTCGTTTGGATCGAAAATATTAGTTATATTTTTATCTGAATTGTTGACAGAATTGCTTTAGAAGGTTTTGATTTGCTCTCTATCTAATGGTGACTTGCTATTGCAAACGGAGTGTAAATATACGATAGTTCAAATAACTACACAACACAACGTCCTTGTAAATCAAGTGTTTGTAAATCCAGTATCCGTCTTCATTCTTCTTGAGTTCAGATCGTTAGATAATATAACTGTATGCATTCTAATTCTTTATTTTTGCCTTTGTTATTTAATGAGGTTATCGGCGAGCTTCCAAGTTGCTTTATGAACTTGCTTTTTGAAATCTTTCTTTGTTTGTATTTCATAGTCACAAGACGTTTCATGTTGAGGAGCCAAGACGAACTCAACAGTACCTCTGTTATTTGGCGCCTTTGTTATTTGGCGGCGGTGACGACGAACCCGTGTCAGTTTAGTTGCAATTCCGTGATGATAATGGGCTTGTTGCGATTTCTGACGTAATAATGTTGTTTTGCTCACTACGACGATTGAATATTTTGTAGATTAGGCGTGGTAGGCGAGAAATGTAGTCTTACAATACTTATTTTTGTAAATGGTCAATCCATTATTACGCATAGTGTTTCAGCTTTATGATGTTCTCAGGTTTGACTCTACTGTGTACAGTATAACTAATGTTATGTAGTTAGTTATTAATGTACTTATCAAAATATCATCCCCAAAGTGAAACAACCAAATCTTTTTAAATTTCGAAGCAGAGTGCACAAATAATATGCTTCTGGGCTGACCTCAACACCTAAGGCTGAATTATTTTGCAGTTGCAAACGCAGAAAATTTATAGGTCAAAATAAAGTCAAAATTTGTAAATTATAAATTCAAAATTTTAAGTTTTTAGGTCAAAAAATTGGTTTCCCCAATTATCACACATCTGCAACGACAATGGATGGTTTTTCTTTAAACAATAGGTAGCTTCCATGTCTCTAACTAACCAAGAGGTAAATGTAAATCATTTAAACACTTGCAAAGTACAGTAGTGTATAGCTGTACTGCATTCATTTCATGATTGCTTGAATAACATTTGCAGAATTTGAGAATTTACAGCAGAGAATGTTAGGACCAATGTAAAATGGAATGGTTTTCTATAGACAGTGGCTATAATAGATTAGATGCGTCTGTGGATCTTCAAATTTGAAAACTTATTCATGCATCACCTGTGAAGTAACAGTAACGCATGACAAGAGTGCAGTAGACTTGGTAGAAACGAACTAAACGTAAAAGACAAAACCTAAACCTAACTGTAGCCCTAACCTAATGCTAACCTAACCCTAAGCTAACGCTAACCTAACCTACTGCTAACCCTAAGCTAAAGCTAACCTAACCCAAACCCTGACCTAATGCTAACCTAACAAACACTAACCCCTAAAGGTAACACGTAAGCCTGAAAAAAAGTAAAGAAAAAAAAACAAAAGTCAGCAAGGTGAGAGCCGGACTGAAAACCATTGGCATTGTAGCCGTAATGCATTACCCTTAGGCTACAGGATCCATGCTGTTTGAATGACAAACTGACCCTTTTATTTGAATTGCATCAGGCCAGGCGTATCCATAGTCACTTCCTTTTATTTGACTTAGATAAAATCCTTATTGATGAACTTCAGACGAGCTAGTGTAGTACACAAAATATGAGAGAAAGTGTCTCTCTTGCCATATAGTTACACATCATTACAACATTTCAGCTGGGGAAGTGTAAATAAGCATTTGTATTTTTACAACATGTACTGTTTGTATGTATTTTGGATAAATGCATAACAAAGCTTAGGCCATTCAACGTGTGATTAACTAGGTTTTATCTCGAAACAGAGCCAGTACAAAACTGTCACTAGCACAGGATTTTGTTAACAAACTAAACTTTTAAACTGTGGTAGTGGTTAGAGCAAAACATGCAAAGCTAAATCTCCAAAGCTGGTCAAGCATTGACAAACAGTGAACAAGTCCCTGAAGCAGGCAATAAATTCAAGCCTTTCTAAGCAAACGTAAGCAGATGGTGATGAAAATAATGGTTTCAAGTAAACATTGCACCTTTTGAGTTTTTCTAACCCAACAGTAACAATACTCTTGTAAATTTGAACAAGTAGGAACTTTAGGAATGTTGCCCACTTGCTTTGCTTCTTTAAAATTTGAATGAAAATATTTGTTTGCTGGAAAACCAATTGATATTTCTTTTGATTGGTTGACCATCTTAATCATAAAAAGCCATTTCTATTGCTCTGATTCAGCAACATTACTGCCTTCATAATCAATATGCAAGATTTGAATTATATAGGCGATAAGGGAATGGTGACAGTGAGTCAAATCAGATCTTTCTAAAAAGTTGATGAAAATGCGAACTTAAATAGAATTGAAAAAATGTACATTATTGTAATGAGGACCTTTTAAAAGCATGAAATACAGGTACCAAAAGTTTATAGAGTATTAATGAAGAAAATTACCATGAATTCAAAGGCTCATTGAAGAATTCTATGTGATGGAATTCATTCAAGACTGTCAGTTAAGTGCAAAATGTAAAGTGACATACATAGGCTATATATTGTTCACTATTTATGAGTATATTTAACTTAACAAGAATAACGTAACATGAGATAATTAACTTTTATGTAATTTGGAACAAATAAGATTAAGCCATTAGTCTTTCACCCAGAAAAACATTTAAAAAGGTTTAGAAAGTAAGGCTACCTATAACAAACCTCAAAATTAATTTCATTCCCAATGCAAAATGAAATGGATTCTCAAACTTTATAAAGCAAAAGAACTTACAGAAAAAACATCTTCCCTTGACTATAAACAAAAATTCAGCAGCATGATTATACCAACATATTTTGGCTTCCTATACATGCTGCATACTAATTTTCTAATGCTCATTCACCCAGTTGCTGTTATTTGTTTCTTACACCATTAGTGATCACGTAACATACAATGCTATTGCTAATGTACAGTCACAGTGGCTTTATATCTTTTATCATTTAATACATAGTTATGACTCGTTAATTAAGTAATGGCCATGCATGTGCTTTTATAATTGCTTTCCAATATTTATATTTTACTGTCTAATTTGCTGAAAGTTCTCACTGAAAAGTAACAAACATCTGTTCAAAACTGAATGTTGGGTTTTTACAGTGCTTTTGACTATAAAAATCTTAATACTAAATTTTGTCTATATCAAACAAAATCTTTTAGAATTCTTTTCATGCTTTAGTTTGAAACGTTTCAGATTTTACTTACTGTACTCTGTGTAGTAACTTTTCATATTTGAATAAGATTTCAGGTTTCTATTTAAATAACATTTTTCAGATCAAGAGACACATGAGGTGTGCAGTTTTTGAAAACAAAAACTGAAAACAATTTTCATCTGGTAACTCTGCACGATGGAACCATGCGATAGCTGCAGTTACACGTATTTCTGTGCAATTGCAACTTTTTTTGAAAACAATGAGAAAAGTGTACAATTTTTCCGCGACCATAAAGTGTTGCCAAGTGAAGTTGTTTGTCCAAAGTGTGGAGCAAAGTGCTCCTATCGAGAAGACCAAAACATTTGGCGTTGCACGAGCACTTACGCTATCCGAGGAAGGAAAAAGAGAAGAAGCTGTGGTTTCTCGGTGTCTGATCGGAAGGGCACCTTTCTTGACATGGCAAAAGTTCCTCCATGGAAAATCGTGTTATTCGTGAACCATTTCTTGAGCCGGTATTGGGATCACAAAGGTGTGATTGAATCGTTGCATTTGAGCAGCGCTACGTTTGTACTCTGGAGATCGTTTTGCTGTAAAGTCACAGACCACTGGTTTGCCAACCAAGCAGCGATAGGCGGAGCTGGACTCGAGGTTGAGATAGACGATGCTTTAATATGCCGACGCAGATGCAGGCCAAACCGTGTCAGCGAGCCAATCTGGCTGTTTGGTGGCGTCGAACGCGCCAGCAAGCGTCACTTTGTAGTCCCGCTGGCAACCGGTTCCGCTGGTCACAAGCGTAACAGAACAACCCTTATCCGTCTAGTAAAAAAATACGTAAAGCCAGAATCGATAATAATCTGCAGTGATGCATGGCTTGCAGCTTGCAACGATCTCAATCAATCAGGATACAGAAATTACGCAGTCGGTCATTCCGAAAATGTCGTCGACCCTAGTAGCCCATCGGTTCACACGCAAAGCATCGAACGGCTGTGGTTAGATTTAAGGAAATGGGTTAAACGACCTGGCAATCGCGGCAAATACCTGTATCAGTCTTTGGCGCGCTATTTGTTTGTTTCATCAGACAGCGCCAGTTTGCACAACTTTTTTCTTCAAACTGGACAGTTGTATCCACACAAGACCCGAGAGGACATTGAAGAATCGAACAACAACAGTTAGCGCTACGCCGCCGTGTTGTTCATGTAACTAGTGCTTTCATCTTGTCGTTCTCTCGCTCTTGGTGAAATATTGTTTTAAGCACTCACATCAACAGCGCTTTGGAGCAAATTCAAAGAAGCATACATTTCCTCGCAATTCATTACGTCATTGCCTAACGCTAATTGCTGCTCCTGACTTAGAGATCGGTGTTGATGCCGGAACAGGACTTTTCAAACTAAGCCGTTTCGGCCATGGGACATTTGGGTCACAAGATGTCTGTACATAAACAACTTACTGCATTCGTTTATTTAAATGATTATAGACAGGCAAAATGTCACTCTAGCTGGTCTTATACCAACTCCCTTTGAGGAGTCATAATTGCGATTAAATCTAAATTGTAATTATGACTTCGAAGAATTTGTATTTAATTGCAAAATGTCGATGATGGTTTAATTTGCTTTCTGATGATAATGAAAACCATATGTTGATGCTGATTAACTGTTGGATCTTGGATTCATATTTGTAGTTTTTTTTAAATAAATTTCTCTTTGCTTTAAGTATGTTTGCATTAAAATGTGAACATATAAGATTTCTGCAAGACTTAAATAGTCTGATCGAAATGTCCCCAGACCGAAACAGCCCAGATCGAAACGGCCAAACCGAAAAGTCGCGTACCCGTTGACGCATCTTGGCTGGTGTTGAGGTCGGCGAAATTTTTTGGAAGGAAAACCAGCCAAACTCCTGTGGCACTGAAAAAAGTTCCGTAAAGCAGGAAAAGTTTTTCTTCGACATTTGCGTTCCAGTCAGTATAAATCAAACCCGTACAGGTTCTGAGGTGCACGGAAAACTGTATCGCTGGCATGACCTACCTTGCAACTGATCGACATGGCGTCACAGAGGTTTGCCAACGCAAGCCTGCCACTGCCAGGTAACACAGCGCGCAGTCTGACTTGTGTCAGCAGTGATGTCGTTGCATTAAATTTGCAGTAGATTAGGACGTTGCGTGTTTGTTAAGTTGTAGCGATTGCTACCAGCAGAAACCAAGCTAGGCAGAATTGAACTCAAGTGTTTGTAACACGTTGTATGGCATGAGAGAAGCATGTTCTTTATCGTAAGCGACTGGACGGCAAAATCGTGGAAATGTGCCACTCGGCAGGGATGACGGAACCGGGGTCGCCACCGCTTTTTTTCTAGTGGAGCCTGGTCATCCACTTTTACATTCAGAATTTTTCTTAAATGAGTTTAACAACATAATTAGCATTGGGTCTATTGTTAAAGTAAATCGCTGAAAGAAAAAAATGTTTCATATTTTTTAACGCACTCTTGTGCCCCCCCACTTTGGAATAGATTCCTCCACCACTGTCACCCGGTAATGCCAAAGTTTAAAGTGTGATACACTCGAGGAGTTAACTAAATTCTGTGCTTTCAACTGAGGAATATTATATGTTGAAGTTTCAAAACGTCGGAAGTATACGTTGTTCAAGCATTATTCGGTGTCGGCAGATATTTGTTCTGATGAACGTAGACAAATAAATACGCGTTTGTAAATGCTTTGCTCTTGGGCGAGACAACACGCGGCATTTTGTCAAGATGTAGTATTTGAAGGGCTTGCTGCTCCAAAGTTGCTTAATCGTCACTTGTTTTTCTGGGAATTGCTTTTCAGACTTTTGCTTGAAAAATCCACCAGTTCGTTGAACAAGCAGATAACTTGAAACTTACTTGCTGCATGTTTTTCAAATTAAATAACAGAGAACACAGAGGTGACTACATTTCTGGTGAGCGCTTCAAACAACCATTTTGCAATGCCTGCCGTCCGCTCACTTCAAAATGAAACCATTTCTGAGCTTTTCTTTGTATGTTTATAACTGATCGAGGTATAAGTGGGGTGATTTTTGCACAAATCAACCAAACAACTAACAATAAGATTCGTTGGGTAATTGAATCCAGCACCGCATCTTAAACATTATTTACATAAAATTGTTTAAATACAAGGAGTGAATGAAGTTATAGTGGGGCGCTGTTTAAGTGTTTTGCTCCTCTGTCAGTGTTGATTGTGTTTATCAACTAACACTGACTCTGTAAAGCGCTATCACTAACCATTTTTGTGTGCTTATATTATTTGATGACCAGCAATATTTGTAAAGCCACAACAGTGACCCACACCAAGCGAATCTATCGCAATTTATTGCGTAAGGAAACTAGTTTCGTGTATTACACATCTTCAGTCCTGCGCAAAAGTCGACATATGAAACAAAAAGAAAAAATTACG
>Ga0210059_1003012_pt1 | contig 26761 bp, 24 predicted proteins | sample Ectturendosymbi2_FD_188042 | JGI IMG/M metagenome (GOLD analysis project Ga0210059, IMG submission 188042) | Ecteinascidia turbinata endosymbiont from Florida, USA - Sample 2 (SPAdes) (version 2) | ecosystem: Host-associated > Tunicates > Ascidians > Unclassified | place: Key West, Florida... | reverse complement strand
AGAGTCCTGCGCGGAGCGGGTTAACCCGCGCGGGTTGCGGGTACCCGCATTTGCAGGGCAGGTGTGGGAACCCGTACTTCTATGCATGCGCGGAGGGCGCAGAATCGGAAATTCTTTGTGCGGGCAACTGAATGTGGAGCCAAAGCACATGAACTTAATCAGCTCAAAAATCGCAAAACACGTGGATGTATTAAAGTTGTTTGCCAGCATTGTGCTTAGGCCAGTAAGCCCAGAGCAATTATTACATTACGACGTAGCAACCCATTCTTGCAAAAATTGGTAAAGTTTTATCAATTTGCGCTAATGAAAGAAAACGTTCACCAGGGCGCACATGCTTTGACCGGCTTCATGTTTGCTCCTTCAGTAATAATGTTTTCATAACTGAACAATAGGGTTGATTCTGCTTTCCTGCAAATTTTTTTACATTTGCATTTCATTACGACATCTCTAAATAATCGCCGTCAATTAAATGACAATGATTTCCGACGCAATTCCTTTTGTTAAGTTGCTTCAAAAAATTTTGGCAGGAAACTACGAGCCTATTATGCGTAATTGCGGGAAAATATTTGTAAGTAATTTGCACAATCTGCAAATGCTGTTCATGTTGTGAATTAAAAATAAATTTTCAGAATGTCTAGCCCCCTTGCACAAACATGAAGGTCCCCAAGGGAAGACTTTCTGGCAATGGTTCTTCCCAGGCCCGCAGACATGGTAGGGCATTCGGAGGCAGTTACTCCCAAATCCTTTTTGTGCCTCCCAAATTTTGTTGTGCTCAAAAAAATTTGTTTTAATCATATGATAAATATTAAAATCTTCTCCCCCTGAAAATGTATTTTGCCTCCCCCAAACTTTAAAACCTGGCTACTGGCCTGGTTCTGCCAAAATTGTGTCTGCAATTAGAATATTTTGTTTTGAAGGCCATTCGGCCTCTAGATGTAGCATAACATAACTTTTTTGTATAAATCACCATTAGGGCGCCCTTGTAAGCATTTTGTGAAGGCCCAGAGTTGGCTGATACGGCACTGCAGGTGATCAGCTCCTGACCTCGGATAAGTAATATAAGTCTTGCAAAAATTGAAAATTAACACTCTGAATACTTGTCTTCTATCTGGTTAATTACTGAAGCTTGAACTATTACCTAGCGTTTCAATGGTGTCGACTTCATAATTTAATTACAGTAGAACGTAGATTTTTGGGGTGTATATTTGATAAGCAGCCTCTATTGCACCTCATGGGACAAAAACAAAGTTGTTTTGTCAGTAGCAGGACACGTTTGTTTGAAGTGATCACATGACAAGTTTGGAATGCATGACCTACATAGCTAACCATAAAGTATAATTTAAATGTGGGCAAGCTTTTAGTGGCTGTTTGTTTACATTGTGTAAAGAATAGCCTAAGCCACAACTTTAAAACTCAACATGTTGTGTCTCTCTGTATTGTGCTAGTCACATGACCATTTAAACCATTTGTGTTCTATCAAAGGCAAAATAGCCACGAGATACATGTTTATTTGCTTCATGACGCAAAATAGACAGTATCTTTTTAACATGAGTTACTTGGGAAGTTTTCGGAGTGTTAACAGGAGTCGAAATTGATGTTTCAAAATTTTCTGGAGCAGGAGCGGAGTCAGAGTCTGAAAAATATGACTCCGCTCATCTCTTACTAGGATTTCAAAACTCTCCGATTTATTCAACACTAGTCTGGCCTATGGCAAGTGGCAACTCATAACGCCAAATGTTCGAGTGGAAACACTAGAAAATGTGGAAGATGAAGATTAGGAATTGTTTCTAGCCTACATAGTGTAGAGGTAATGCCACAACTTCATTCTTCTAAAATATCCTACAACTAATAAAGAATTTTAAATTTCACGCTTATTTAACAATTTGGCTTTTTTTACCCGATTTGGTTTTTTGTACCCGATTTGGCTTTTTTTCTGACACGGGTTGGCTTTTTTTCTCAAGAAATGTCTGGCAATCCTGCCCTGTGCGCATGCACAGACGGAGTGTCTGTTATATTCTAGATATCAAAAACGCTAAAGAAAACTGATGATTAGGACTCAGCACAGTCCCGTCACCACGGGGGGGGCTTTAGTGTGCTCAGCCCCCCAAACAAAGCTCCAAGCCCCCCCAAATTTAAACGTGATACACTATGAATAAGTGGAGTTTTGGTTAAGTTGGTGATGTCAAGCCCCCCGCAAAACTACAGTACAGACCCCCTATTGAAAACTTTCAGGCGACGGTTCTGACTCAGGGTTTAGTGTTTGGGTTTAAAAGTGTTGGGTTAGGGTTAACAAAAAAAAATAATTGAAGTCTAACACTAAAAAAAAGTCTAATCTTTTTCAGTGGTACTGGTTATAGTTATTGTCGTGCTGGTGCTGCAGCTAGTTGTTGTGGGTATCTAACATATCTAACCAAAGAGTTTTATTTTATACAACATACATCGTAAAAGTAAACGCCAAATTTTATTTGTTTACTCAGAGAAGCAAAATAGCTGACAAACAACAATAAATTTTTCAGAGGTCAGAAATTTCGTTTGACACTGGCCAAACATGAAAAATTTGGTATATATTTTCAAAGTGCGTGGTATATAAATTTTGATTTGCTATCTGTAAAAAATTTGGTATATATTTTCTATATTTTTGTCAGAGCCTTTGGTTGAGAATTTAAACCAACTTATTTGGTTTATTACAAAGCAGAAACAGAGAAAGCGATAGTGGTGTTGAAGCTACAGTGTACAAAAAAGTTCAGTGATTTTTCTTAACACGGGAGTAAGCATGCATTCTGGGTAAGCAGGATTGGAAGAAAACTGAACTTAGCTCTAGGTGTGCGCTTTTAGTCAGACAATGCATCCAAATATGGGAAAGCTGCATAAGTCTCAATTCGACTTACTGGCTAGAAATGTGGCTTACTACTTACCGGCTCAATTCAGCTTACCAAAAAATTGTTAAATGGAAAAAAAACTATATGCAAATCCAAAGTGGAAAAGCTGGAAAAACGCTAATTGCAGAAGTGTCTCGTCTTCTAGGACTCTTTAACAGCAGTAAAAGATGGGAACCAGTAGCAAACCACATGCTTCAAGTATTTCTGCCACTACTACTCCAGAAGCCATCACTCAAATCAAACAACAGAGAACACGTCAAATACTTGAACAAAAGAATGGAATGGTGGAAACACGGAAAGCTAGAAGAAGAACTGATCTCAGAATGTGAAGCTATTCAAACAAGACTCAAAAAATAATTCTAAACCAAAAAACAATCAGACCAGAAAGCCTTCTATAGACTAATGCTACAAGCGCAGATGAAAAAGGCCCTTAGATTTGTGGATAATGCCAATGACATTAATGGAAAACATGACATCACTACAGACACCAAAAAGAAATTGAAAGAAAAGCACCCAAAAGCAGCAGCAGAACTAAAACAATCTGCAAAATTGATAAGCCTGAAACCAAAACAGTGAGGGTTATCTTTGAAAACATAACTCAAGATGAAATCGCATCCCAATGCCAAAAACTCATCGGGGTTTGGAGGATCAACACAGATTGACATGGAAACATGGAGAGAAATGATTTGTTCAAAATCATATGGCACCAATTCACAAAAGCTAGCTGATGAAATTGCCACCCTGGCCAGGCGTCTCGCGACGAACACCATTCCACACAAATACATATCAACTCTCCTTGCATGCAGACTTGTTCCACTCAAGAAAATAGACAATGGCATTAGGCCAGTAGGTGTAGGTGAATGTCTAAGATGAATCATTAGTAAAACAATAACAGGACTCCTAAAGGAAGACATCATCTGTGCAGTGGGAACACTGCAGACATATGCAGGACTGGAATCAGGCATAGAAGCAGCAACACATGCTGAAAGGAAAAGTTATGAAGAGGAAAGCAGTGAATGCCTGCTGTTAGTAGATGCAGACAATGCATTCAACAAACTCAACATAAAAGTTGGCCTAGAAAACATCAAGACTGTGGCCCCCCGTGTGCACATGCCTACACAACAGCTACAACACACCCACCATGCTATATCTTGAAAACGGGGACCACATACTGTCACAGGAGGGTGTGACACAAGGGGACAATGCAGCAATGGCAATGTACGCCTTATCCACACGACCACCACTGATACAAACACTGAGCAATGAAACTGCAAATGATGAAGTGAAACAGGTATGGTATGCTGACAATAGCTATGCAGTTGGATCACTGGCAGACATGAGAAAATGGTGAGAATACCTGAAGGCCAAGGGACCAGACTTTCAATACTGCCCAAAACCTGCAAAGACCATCCTCATAATAAAAGACAGTAGTCTAATGCAATCCGCACAAAAATTCTTCAAAAGTCAGGGAATCAAAATCACAGGCCATGGAGAACGCTACCTTGGGACAAAATCATTCAGGGGAACAATACACTAAAAACAAGGTTGAGGGCTAGGTTAGGTAAAAGACCTTCAGTTGCTTAGAAAGTATGCACAAGATGATCCTCAAGCAGCATACACAGCGTTCACCAAAGGACTATGCTCCAGGTGGACCCATTTCCAAAGAAGATTGCCGGATATGAGTGAATTATTTGAACCACTGGAAAATGCCATTAGAGATCAATTGATTTCTGCTCTCGCAGGACAAGAGGTAAATGATGCAGAAAGGCAAATACTACCTCTTCCTTTCCGGCATGGTGGGGCTAGGTCTGACATATCCTGGAGAAACTGCCAAGACAGAATACAAACACTCCACTCAGCTCACTGATATGATAAACTAACCGCTAAAATCTACACTCAAAAACTTGATCTTGATTACAACCCCTCATCAGCTATATACCACACACACAAAAACAGAATACGGCAAAAGAAGAATGCAAAACGCCAAAGCAGCCGTGATGAACTATTAAAGGAACTGACCCCTGAGTCACAATAACTCATAAAAGGAGCAATGGTAAAAGGGGCATCTTCTTGCCTGTCAGCCTTGCCAATCAAAGCGATTGGATATGCACTAAACAAACAAGAACTTACAGACGCCGTCCGCATGAGATATGGATGGAAGGTGAAAGGCATACCCACCCCCTGTGCTTGGGAGAGACAAACTCTGTGGATCACAGTCTCATATGTAAACTGGGTAGCTACTTCAATGAGGCACGACTGAGTGAGAGAGACTGAGGCACAGATAAAGAGAGAGGTCTGCAGGGATGTTCAGACTGAACCCACACTTCTGCCAATCAGTGAAAATGACTATGAAAGAAGTCAACACTGCTGACAATGCAAGGTTGGATATCTCTGCGAGAGAACTGTGGAATAGCTGTGAAAAAACTTCTTTGACATACGGATCACACATCCTACCTCACAGTCTTATTCTGGGAAGTCCCTAGCAGAGATCTACCAACCAAAAACATGAAAAAGAGAAGGGTAAGTACAACCAAAAAGTGATTGACATTGAGAAGTCTTCATTCAACCTCCTCCTTGTCTTCACAACAAGTGGAGGGATGGCAACAAACAAAGGAAGGGCAGAAAAAATAACTGAAAAATGCAGGTCATGACATACATAAAGTCAAAGCTCAGATTTGAACTTTTGAGGAGCACCCTCATTGCAATACGATGATTTTGTGGCAAGCGAAGTGATGTCCACCTCCAGGATCTGGCAGACATTGACTTCAGCTTAATTCCTAGGCCCACAATCATATAGAGCTGAACGGTGGTGTCAGTGACATGACACCAGTTATATCTGTGAACTAAGTGGTTAGTTCACATAAGTCGAGACTTTTTGTGAAACTTTACCTTAGAACTAAATACTTCTCTTACTTACCAAACATATTTCGTTTTTCATGTACCTCACACTTATTGGAATTAAGTTTGCTGCTAATATTACTGTAACCTGTCCATACCCTTGTCTCTTCAACTTCATTTGGTGACACCATGCATCTGGTTGGGAACAACTCATACATGCAATGCACCCCACTATGATCTGTGGTTAAATTTATATTTCTTCACGATTTGTATGTATAAACATTGTTTTCTGCCCTTGCTACTTGTTTTTGAAATGAAATATTGTGTTAAAATGCATTGCTCTCTTCCTCATAACCCTTATTGCTTCATGCTTCCTTCACCTGCTCATCTGCACATGTATCAACTCTTCACCCATTGCTTGCCCACCATCATCTATGTTATGTTGATGTTGATTGTGTTTTTTATTTTCACTGTATTTCTCTGTTTTTTGCTCTGTGCATGTGTTTCTTTCTTGCTTTCGTTATGGCTTCTTTGTATTCCTGCTTTGTTTGTGGTCTCTTGTTTCTGTGTGTTGGTCTTATTTTGGTGTAGAAAGCTGCATACGAGAGTGAACAATGGACAATGGTTTATTGTTTCATATGACTCAGCCAACAAACAGGAACACTGTAAAAAGCCATTGCACTAAGCAAACCAACCACAATAGTGGACATTAGAGCAAATGAAAATGCAATGACCCCATGGTTGATCAGTGTAAACAAAGAGGGGTGCTGTGTCATATAGGATTGGTGAGGGACCACAGTGGAAGTGTTGAAAAACAACATTTGAGTGAAATAAGCACAATTAGGAAAACAAACAAACACAGAACGTGGTGAAGAAAACGTATAGATTAAAGTGCATGCCTATGTACATAGATGAGTGGATCAAATTTAATTGAAGGAATTTGGTATGGTTAAGAATATGTTTAAACAAAATATAAAAGGAACAAAAACCAATTAATGAGGTACAGAAGAAAAAAACAAAGTAAAACAGATAAAAAACCTATGGAGTGTGCTTTCATGCTGAAAAGAATGGGATGTGCACAGGGAAGAAAAAATGCGGAAAGTAAGTATACACACAAAATACACAGAATTACAAAATACTAGAATTTAGAAGATTTAGCAAACAAAGAGTGACTGGTAGAGCTTGCAAAGCAATATTATTCTGCTGGTGCTGTGTATCCCTTCTGCTAACTACGCAAAAGGAAAATTGCCAGCTACTTATAAAGCAAAATAATCTGCTGGACCACAAAAGAAATGAAAATGTAGTTGTCGGTGTTGGAAGGATGTGGTCAATAATATAAATTTGTCACTGCTAAAGTTAGGAAGTGGCTATGGAACCACCCATGGATCTTCTTATTTCAAAACTTAATCCACCGTATTGCCTCGCATGACGCGGTTTGAATAAAGCGGTCAGTTTTTCATATACATGGTGTCAACCTGGTAACGTAATGGATACGTCTCAAGTTTGCCATGCCAGCCCAATGGTTGTGGGTTCGCTTCTCAGCTTGGTGCCTTGCGTATTCATAATAGTAATTGCTTGCACGTTTCAATTTGTGGGACGAGTTTTTCTTTGCTTTTTTTCCAAACTTTATCTTTGGGGGTTAGTTTTATGTTAGGATTAGGTTAGGGTCGGCGTTACGATTAGCTTAGTGTTAGGTTAGGGTTAGGTCTACGGTGAGGGTTAGGTTTCAGGTTTACTATGTTTCTACCAAGCCTACAGCATTTTCCGCATGCATTACTGTCATGTTACAAGAGGTGGTTGAATAAAATTTCAAATTTAAAGATTCGCAGGTGGTTCTGTAGTCACTGCCCCTAAAGTTAATAAGAAAGTAGAACTTGATGTTGCAGTATCTTTATGATCAATGATACACTGCTCAATAGAAAATGTCAGTCATCTACCTGAAACAATCAAAAAGCATTGAAAAAATAACATTAAATTGTTAGTTCTTGTTACAGATATAAATTTGATATATATTTATTATGTTTTTAGATGAGAATTGGTATATTTGTTGGAAGATGAGTTGGCAATACTGATTGTAGCTTGTTATCAAGAGTGGAGTAATCTTGGTGTAGAACCGATGATGGCTGAAATTAGGCGAGGAACAAATTTATTTTTACTACTGTTGTGGTGTCATTGCTTGCCATATAATATTGTTTTTTGCGACTCTGATTAAATAATTTTATATCTGTAAGCAAGATCCACTTCTGATAGATATCTGTCTTTAACAGGGCCCCTTGGTGATGTCATGAAAGAATTTTGCATACCAGTAGAAACAGGGTTGTTGTAAAAAATCCTGACCCAAAAAAATCCACCTTAAAGCCCATTAAAAAAAAACAATAAAACCCACCAAAAACACTCTTTATTTTTCCTTTGAAAAATCTACTAAGAAGCAAAAAATTAAATAAGCAGGACACTTCTACAGTTATCTGTATTTTTTTTTTTTTTTTTTTTTCAATCAAACAAAACAAACAGCAACGAAATTTAAAGGACTTGAAAAAAGAGAAGAATAAATCGAACAGTTTGAGTAAATTCTAATGGTTATCTTCTTCAGCTCTGCACTATCAGTATATTTTAACCAATTTTTCTGCCTTCACTACATCTAACCTTTTTCTGATTCTGCAATATACCAAATCATCTATTGAAAAAAACTCTATATAGATGCTGAACTGGCAGGGCATCTATGTAAACTTGACATGAAACTGCAGAGTTTGTGTGGGAGTGGTTTTTCTCTCTTTACTGTGCACATGCTTGCCAAGTCTTACCATTTAGTGGTAAACTGACAAACAACACATTGCGAAATCAAAGACAGGATACATTTCTATACCCCCAATTTTGAATGCCATAATAGGTATAACAAGTTATTATTATGTAATTCTAAAAATAGTGATATTGCATGATGGAATAAAAACAATTCAGAAAGGAGTTTTTCTGTTTTCGTTAAAAAAAGAACAAAATCTTTGTTTCTTTAAAAAAAACAAAAAATCGTTTTTTTTAACCCAGGTGGGTTGGGCTTAAAAAAACAGGTTTTTCTCAACCCTGCGTAGAAACTGCAAACTCAGTGCCCACGGGTTGTCATGATCACTTGTTCGTTCAACGCGACCAGCATTAATTTGAGCAGCTAATCCTTAAAATGCTATGTATCTCATTGATATTTCAACTAGGGTTGTGTTGAAAACAAGTAAACCAGAACCAAAATTTATTGGAATTCAAAACAATTCTTCCATATGATAATTTGGCTGCAAATGGAATCGTATTCAAGTAACTTATTTTATGGCAGTGGCTACAGGTACGCCTGTGGATGTTGATATTTGAAACCTTGTTAATATGCCACCTGTAATGCACAAGGAGAGTACAGTTAGGGTTGGTAGAAATGTAGTAAACTTCAAAGGTAAACCTAACCATAATCATAGCCATAATGCTATCCCTAACCCCTGAACCTAAATTTTGGGAAGTTTTGAAAAAAGTAAAGAAAGAGTGGTCCCATGAATTGAAACGTGGAACCACTATTATTAAGCTTAATGGGCCAGAGCCTCCCCAGGCCTGCTTAATGATAGTATGTTCTAACATAAATTTCTTGTAAACTACCGGTCTCAAACTCATTGCTCCAAGACCCAAATGAGGACTTATAAAGTAAATCAAGGTCTGTATTATGACTACCCAAGAGCCACATGACGTTAACGCAACAATGGTGGTACCTGAAATTTACTTGAAACAGTTTTTACATCTTAGCAAGATGTATCATGAGTTCCAGGCAAATTATTTCTAGCCGTCTCTATGTTTGTTTAAAAGGAATTTGTTCACTTGCTAGCTGAGTTCTTACTAACACCAGTGAATAGACAAAGTGATTTAAATGTTAACTATTTGAAAATTGACAAAAAGCATCACAGGCCGCACACCCTCCTGGGAAGCATGTTTGAGACCCCTGTTGTAATTGTATACCATTACATTGTATTACCAGAATTGATGTGCTAGCAGGGAAAGAAATTAGAAAAGCACAAAATTAATAAGAATTCTAGATTTTGCTGGAATTTACTCATTTTGAGTGAGAACTAGAAAGAAATCTTGATTTCTTGCCAGAACCGTCTACTGGTGCATTCCTAATTAAAAGCGAATCTTTTTACAGAGTTGGGTAATTTGTTGAACAAAATATGTTGCTAAGCAGCGTGCTGAAGCCATTACAAGGCATTGTTTCAACAACTGCCAATCCTGCACGAAGTGCCCGTAGGATTACAATCACACACTTGAAAAAGTTAATGAAGAAATACAAGCTTTTTGAAGTACCTAGGTCAAGAGTAATGCCGAAGAAGAACAAAGCACCACCTCCACCTACAGATGAGACTGTTGCATATTGGCCTGAGCCAGAGCATCTGACTAGTGACTACTGGAAAAGTAGAGGTCAAGGAAGTCGTCCTGTTTTGTGGCATGTCAACTGGCTTATGCAGCGTGATGCTCGAAGACGAGCGCTTGCAGAATATTATGGCCCTTTGCAGATGCGACTTGATTGTCTAACGTACAATGGATTTTTACCCCTTGAATTACGGCAAATTTCTCATCGCGAATTTGAGACTCTGCCTCGCCAGAGTAACAGATATGCAACCAAACGTCGATGTACTGTAACATCAAGGTGTCGTGGCCGAAAAACTCGGTGGCGTGTGAGTCGAATAGTATTTCGTGAAGTAGCAGATCATAGCAAAATGGCAGGCACTACTCGAGCAATGTGGTAGTCGATGTTGGACCATAAACTCATTTTTGTGCCATTCAGTTTTCGTGCTCAGTGAATTTTTTGTGGGTGTGACAAGCATATTTGACAGTATTAAGCCAAGTACCAATGCTAGAATTTTGGTATATTTATGCAAATAAAAGACTTTTGATTCTTAAATTCTTATATGAGAGTCGTGATGTGCTCTTGGATATTTTGTTTGATAATCTTTTGTGTGATAATGCGAAAATTATTGTAAAATGAAAGTGGAAAAGTATGCATTTTGTTTGATATTTTGTGAAAGGCTGAATAAGAATTTTTTGTTAAATTTTGTGTTTATTGTTAAATTCATGCTGTATGATCAGTTTCTAAGATATTTGTTGTTAGCAACCACCAACCCACGACTTCAACATGTCTTTTGGTAAATGGCTGATATATTGAAAAAAACCATTGCTATTTTGGTGAATTCAACTATTGCAGATTATGTTGTAGTTTTTGTGTTTTTTTACTGCTGAGAGTTTTTCAGCATGTGCTGTTGTCGTGTGCTATCCATTCAGAGTCACGTTGTAAGAGGGTATGTGGGCAACCGATCAGCTGTTTTTCCTTTACAAGTAAGTGGTTTGCAAAGTTACGGGTGGAAATATGCACCACTACGTATAGCGTACTGCAGTTCTAAAATTTTGTTGTTTTATTTTGTTCTACATGGCTGGTGCAGCCTGCTGTGTTTAGATTCTCATTTGTTTGTGTTCTAAATTGCACTAAGACTGTAAGCACTAGTGGATTGTTTAAAGTTTAAACAAGCATAGCTTGGTTTCATTCCCCAAATATTCCTCTAGCAAATGGTTAAACTTTGAAATATTTTCAGACAATCAAAAGCTTTGATTCATCACTCTATCTTGCAGAAAATATTTTTAAATGAATTTTACAAAGGTATCTCAAGCCAAACTATGTTAATGCAGCCACTTGGCGTGTTTGTAACTGGATATACAATGTTGTATTGCTAGGTACATACGACAATTCAATAAGCATACTTTTTTAATAGTTGGTTCAAAGGTATTTAATAAAATCAATAATTTTAATATGTGAATTTATTAATGAAACAAATAGTTTTTTTATACACGTAAACAAAATCAATAATTTCAGTAGCTTATTAATGTTTAGTATTTATTTATGAAAGTCTCATTGGTGTTTTCCTTGCGCAAAAATTCCGCAGAAAGTTTGTTTTGCAAAGCTGTAAAATCACAACCTTTGCTGAACCCCTCAAGTGCTGCGTCAAACGTTTTTTCAGCTTCTGGGTTTTGAAGTTGATTTCATCAATTCAGTTCAGTTCTCCAACCATACTGGGTATCCTCACTGGAAAGGACAAGTTTTGCATTGCGGCGAAATCGAAGAACTGTATGAAACTTTGAAACAAAACAACGTTATCAATTATGATTACGTCTTGACAGGTGACATACATAGATCTTATTTTTTGTTTTGCATTTGTCGCACAAACCAGTCACTTCTCATATCAAAGATATAAAAAAGATGGTAAACACACGATATATACATTCGAAAAATTCCGTCAGAAAGAACGTGACTTAATTCTTTTGTTTAAACACCCTAATAAATTTAGGTGATGGCATAAAATAGAAAATTCCTTGTTAAAAGGTTGTAATGATCTGCTGCATTATGAATGTACAATTGAGGATGAGCTTCAGACCCATGACAGTGAATTTTGACATTGTTTCGCACAGCCTTCACGACTTCGATGCCAGCAACATATGTTCGCACTGCACGATTTCACTTGTACAAAATTTCGTATATGCTCAGTGGTTCCAAAGCTTGATTGTCCACCATGTGTTATTACATAATGATTGTGATTTAAAAAATTAAATCCGTTTCGGCTGAGCAGGTTGAATCGTCAACGTACCCAGAGCTCTGGGACTGTCCCAGACCTCATCACTAGGGCTGAATGTTCTCCTTCAAAATCAAATTATCCCCCCTGTGGGGTGTGCGCCCCACGTTGGGAACCAATACAATACAACGTATATGAAAATCTTATACGTACTTGGTTCTTCTTCGCTCGTGCAAGATCACGATCGAAGATCGAAACCACATTTAGTGCGAAACGACAGCAGCTGAGAACAGCCTTTGCATCACATAAACGCATTTTCTGCATCCAGGTTACTGCCGGGACAAAGATATGCTGCGAAAAATGATTGAAATAATCAAAGAACTGAAGCAGAAGAATCCAAATCTCATTTACGGTGAGATTTTGTGTAAGAACAACTGCGCTTGGTACCCCTCCTTTGTGATGTTTTCGGTTGATTCATTATCTTTCTTTTGCGATGTTTTAAGTTGTTCATTATTTGTAGAGTACGCGTGAAAAGCAAGTTCCGCGTAGTTCAGTTTATTCGGGAAACTCGCACACAAAAAAAACTCACAAAATTAAACAAGATAAGATAAGCAAGCGACTGTAACAACTGTTTTGTTATGTTTGTCTGATTTTTCGAAGCAGAATATTCGACATTTAACTATAAAGAAAATTGCTAATATGTAGTTGCAGCGTGTGGCAGTAAATTAGACATTTTTGAAGCAACCCCAAAGCTTATGTTATTCTCAAGCGCCGTGACTGCGAACAATTACAGCATCGATTTCTTTTCATGCTGGGGGGTTGGTTGGTCAACAACAGTTTGCGATCCAGTGATGGGGGACACGTGGGACGGTGAAGGGAAGATGTATGTTCCCGAGGATCTCCTGCCGATCTATCAGAACGAGGTCGTCCCGGTGGCCGACGTACTGACGCCGAACCAGTTCGAAGCGGAATTGCTGACAGGTAGTCGATAAATCAATGTGTCCACAGCTGGCGAGCAAAGCTCTTCTTAACTCTTTTTCAGCCGCATGTCGACCGACTGTATTTGGAGACCTCCGTGCGGCGATGTGATCGCGGTACAAGCAGTTGCCTTAGAAAGTTGAAAATGAAAGCCTTTTTCGAAAACTTTTGTTTTAGGCCAGGGTTTCTTAACTTGGCGTTTACTTCCAGGGCAGGTTTTCTTTAAGGAAAATGTTAGGTACCCGATATAGATCTTTAGGGACCCGATTTCTCTGATTCTCGGGTCCCTAAAACACCTTAAACTGTTCCAGGGGTAAATTTAGTGAATCATAAATAATAATAGCAAAACTAAATACTTACAAAATGTGATATACTGGATTATTGAAATAGACACACAAGTACATCTGACATTGTTTTGTTCATAGATGGTGAGAAGATCCACGTCACGCGTCACAGAACATTGCTACCAAATAAGTTTACGGATATGTCACACAAACCGGAGTTGTTGCGCTTTGGATTGCGATTCAGGAGTCATGCGCAGTGATAAGTTTTTTTCCTTTCGGTTCATCTTTACACATGTAGGCTACCAGATTCATCTGAGCAGCTCGTGCGTGCCCCACTGTTTCCTGTTAACAACAGTTCGTGACTGGAAAGTTACTAAAAGCCACAGCGAGATTTCCGACCTCGATGTTGAGAAATGTTAAACACCCATTCGCCTCGCAAAGCAACTTTGACAGTTTCTTTGATGGTGCAATTTTTAACAGTACCGCTACTTGGATACCACATGCCTTCGAAGCCAAGCTCGAAAGTGTTCCTACGATGATCTGTGCAAAGTTGAATTGATTGATCTTCAATATTAAACAGTGCTTTATTTCAAGTTCATATCTTGCAATAATGACTTTTCAAAATTTTGGTGTGGATTGGGCGAAGAGTTGCATACACTGTCGGATCGCGCGTATGAAGTTATTGCACTTTTTCACTCCCTTTCAACCACTGTTCCCAGAATATCAGTTGTTGTGTGAAGAAAACAAGTCTCGCTGAGTGACTGACTGATTGAAATTGTTTTTCAGTTTATAATAAAAGAGAAAAATTAAACATGGCTGTATATTTGTTCTTCCTAATGTTTTGCCCTTTGACTCAGTGATATGCCGGTTCGTGTGAAACTGGTTTAAGAATTTCAGCAACCTCAACAAACCACTGGGCAGACGTATTCATATTTGCTTCTTAGAGCATTTTATTCAAGTTCTATCTCAGACTGATAGGTTTCAGTATGCAATAAATTTCATATACCCGAGTGCAAGCTTGCAACCATCTTCCAATGTTTTCAGAATAATTATGCCTTGACACGCTAAAAGTTGTGGGGGAAAAAATATTTTTTAAAATTTTGTTTAAGTGTGAATAAGACGAAAAGGTTAAAGACCCTTGGTTTAGACTTTATGAAAGTGTCAAATGAACATATACGAACCGATGGCGTTCACTACGTGTGTTCATTAACAGGCCAGTGTCTGCAAGCGTAGCCATTTGTCTAAGTTCGTTTGACGGACGTTTCTGTTTCATTTCAAGGAAATTAACTTCTATCGTTCAGGATGTTGCCGGCAATGTCTTCGGAAACATATCTTGTCACCATCCTAAACAAATGTCCTCGGAAACAAAAATCATTTCATCCCCCTAACCATTACCAGTCTCTGAAGTACAACAGCTTTGTGGTGGTTGTTTCGCATTTGAATTGTGTGGGATAATTCCTGAACTTAGGTGTATTTTTTGCATAGTAATGTGCGTTATTAGTTGTTGCGCTCTGAGCATGTTTTTCCATTTATCTCGTACAATTTTTGTCATAAGATATTCCAACAATTGTATGGATTTATATCGTGCACATCGTTGCATTGATGATCTGTTCCCGATAAACTAAGTAATCAGGGTTGCGGAGTCGTGAGGAGTCAGATGTTTTTGGGTGGAGCCAGAGTCGGATATTTTTGTTCGACTCCGATTCCGGGTGTCCAATTGGATCATTTTTTAAATCACACACTTCAATTGGGAATTCCTGTAGAAAGGGTACAGCTTCTTTTGAAAATTTTGTTGAAACAGAGATTTCTTGCTGTGCACCACGATTTCCATTGATTTCAACAGCCAAATTTCATTCCCTTTATGTTAAGGAGTCGGAAATTTCTGAAAGGCGGCGTCGGAAATTTTGGAAAGGTCTGAGTCGGATATTTTACCTCCGACCCCGCAACCCTGCAAGTAACGACGCAATCTGAGTGGCGATTTCAGTTTGGAGTGGTAGTCTCTTCGGTGCAATACAAGTTACTATTCGGTGTAATACATGTTACTAGGGTTCTGAAACATGCGGGTCACATGTGGCCCGCGATGCGGTTTGGGAATTTTCATATGATCAAGATTTAAGTTATTTAGTTTATTCACTGGTGTCTAAAAGTTCTCTGCCAGCGAGTGAACAAGCAACTTTGAAACGAACGTAGAGAAGGCTAGAAATGATTTGCCTATAACTCACGAAACATTTTGCAGGAAATAAGATGTAAGCGGTGTTTCTAGTAAAGTTCACTCGCTGGCCGAGCGAGTGGACTTTCCATTGTTGCGTCAGCGGGCCCCTGGGTTGTTTTAACGCGGCCCTCTGGTTGGTTATAAGTCCTAATTTGGACCGCAGAGCAATTTGAGTTTAAGACCCTCGCATGTTACTCTTTGGTGCAAGTCAAGCTCCGCTTCGGTGTAATACCACCAGTTGCAACACTAACTGCTCTGTGGCGTGATACTTCTTGTGCGCATGCGCAGGTATGAAAATTTCCAACGAATCGGAAGCGCTCGAAAGCATGGACAAGCTGCACCGACGCGGGCCAAAAACTGTCGTCATCAGCAGCTCGACTCTCGGTGGAGACGAGGCCCTCATTGGTTACGGCAGCAAAGTTTGTGGTGGGTTTGTGTGGAATGTTTTTGGAAAAGTAACAATGTGTTTTAAACAGTGATAAAGGAAAACAGCCAAAACGTTTGCAAAAAGACACAGCACAGAGCTCAACGGCCATTCCCGGCAGGAGGGATAGATTCTGGAAGCAGAAAATCGATAAACGAGATGTTCAGTGACATGGAGTACCATAGGCGCAGCCAGGGGGGGTTCAAAGGGGCCAAGTCCGCCCCCAGATTTGTAGCATATCTTGTCGTTTTGTGCTTCGAGAAGCGGTGTCCCCAATCAAATGCTGTTGCTCGCTTTCAGTCAAAACATTAGATCATTATAATAAATACTACGGCCAAAGCAAACGATACAACTGACATCTTGCAAACGTAAACATTAGATCCCTCCCGAAATTTTGAGATGGCTACGCTACTGCACAATACAATATTTTGTAAATGCAACTGCGTGTTTTGTGCTGCAAGGCAACACTTCGAAACTGATGCATCACGCGCGCCAAACGTCATTTCATCTGACGTCACTTCACTGTCTGTATTCAGAACAGGCTTACTTCACATTCGCTATTTTTACTCACACGCGCAAACAATGGGAAGCTGTAGGTTTTCGAGGAATCAACCGACTGGGCTCTGCTTTCACCTTTTTGCAATGATTCAAACTTGCACACATCTGTATTCAAGTAACTACTCCCCACATGTGAGATAAGCAATGGAACTAACGGCAAATTTTTTAATAAGAAACTGATAACACTACGCATCGCCGGTCCTTAAACCTTATATTTATTGCACATATCGTGAAGGCCATTTGCTTTATACGCAGACGGCATGTTTCGCTTGTGGGCAGATCAATCGTCTGTAAAGAAGATACACCTTGTACTTATTTTCAGCGAATGCTGGGAATCGAACCCGACCCGCGCGTTTCCATCCTAATCTGCAGCTTTTTCAGCTGATTTTCCTCTTCCTTTGTTGCGTCACACTTGGCTGGCTGCAAACGTCAGAGATTAACATTGGACTGGATCCGCACTAAAACGAATTTTTAGGGTTTGGATTGGATTCGGACTTTAAATCGCTTCGCGGAATGAGGACCGGATTTGGACCGGACTGAGTTAATGGAAAAAGATTGCAGCATTTTTTATGTTGAAAAGCTGTATTTTATTAAGTTATGGACTTCACTTGGACTAGGACTTCACATTTTAAAGTTTTTTTGGATTGTGGTTGGAATTGGGCTGAGTTTTAAAAAATCAGGGCTGCATGGATCTGTATCGTAACGTGTGACAGTCCGTTATCTGTGATGGAAAACTTTGGGAAGAAGTGGTTAGATCTCAAAGTCCCACACACGATGTTGTGCCGCCATTATGCTTCTTTACAAAATTGCTCTTCTTCCAGTTCAAACCTCCAGTGATCTGCCCAATAACGAAACGAGTGATGCGTTGCAGTTAACGGGGACAAGACCGCGAGGCGAGTCCGGCTGCAGATCCCCATGATAGGCTCCACCTTCGTCGGGTCAGGTGACCTGTTTGCAGCGCTCCTATTGGCCTGGACGTACCGTCACCCTGACGACCTGAAGCTGGCGCTGGAGAAGGTCATCTCGACGATGCAGCACGTACTGAGGAGGACGCAGCAGGCGGCGGAAGGTATTTCGCGAGGGGGAAGACGCGCTTTCGCGTACGACAGCTGCGGTGATTTCGCGCTGTTGCGATCGGAAAGCCCGAGCGGAAAGTGCGCAAAGCTTCACACTGTGGCAGAAAGCAATAATAGAGTTCACACGACGCTCTATTATTGCTTGTTACCGCCTCATATATGTGGGTGTCGCTCTTCGCGTACATCCCGTTTGTGGTGAATCGCACATTCAATGCCATGCTAACCGAAGGGTTGCAATCGTGTGGTATAATTATTCGTTTCAAACTCATCATGATTATTAGGCGTGCCTTTCTCATAATCATCGTGCGTTTTTTTTTTGATCGAATTGCATCTACAAGTTGTCCTTGGTCTGGACGCAAGTTCCTCTCGAAAGTGGCGAAGTTCTCACAAGTTCTTGTCGCGATCGTTCAAAGTTCACTGATGGTTGCTAAAACAGTTTTGTAAAAACTTTCAGATATGCAAACTCTGGGATATACGTGCAAACGTTTCAACTTTAAGATGTACGTAAGAACGTTGAAAAGGATTCGTCCAAACTTCAAAATATAGGTCCAAACTTCAAAATATAGGTCCAAACTTCAAAATATACTTTCAAACTTTAAGATATACGTACAAACATTAAAATTTACGTACGAACTTCAAGATACACGTTCATTCTTTAAGATATACGTACAAACTTTAAGATATACGTACAAACTTTGAGATATGCGTACAAACTTTGAGATATGCGTACAGACTTTGAGATATGCATACAAACTTAGTAAATATGCCCTTTCCGATGCGCTCATTTCTTGATGCGTTATTTTGCCGCAGCTGAAGTACCGCCGGGCCAGAAACCCACCTTTGCCAACCTCGAGCTCCGACTCGTCCAAAGCAAGAAAGACATCGAAGACCCAGAGATGTGCGTCAGAGGCGACGTCATCGACGTCTTGTGACGCTCGTCGCCATGGTTACGTACGACTGACGTCCGCGAAATCGACACACGAGATTGATTGATAGTGCGCTTTCCTGGTGCGCAGCGATGCGTGAAACGTTTCGCAGTGTGATGTTGTTGCCACTAAAAAGACGTAATTTTTGCTTTTTTTCCGTTTTTCATCGAGGTAGCAAAAAATATCTGTGTTGCACAACAAATCTCTATGCAGTTGGTGTGCAGCACAATGCGTTGTCCGTGCTGATGGTTCGTCTGTCAAGTCGGGTCGTTTCTTTTCTTTTTTTTTTCGCGGTACTGTTTTTTGTCTGCCGTTAGCACCATTGTGGTTTCGATATCCGCTTGGGTCGGGAGAACTTGTCGTCGACATGCTTCGTCTGTTCTGTTTTGTTCCGTCACAATAGTTCCGAGAAGGCATTTTACGGAGTGGAGTTTTTCTCTTCCGTTTTAGAACCAGTGTATTTCACTATTGGTCCCATCGTTCTTTGAAGTAATTTTAGATTTTTTAAAGGTTCATTTTGCGCGACCGCGAATCCCTGGAATGTCGAAGAAATTGTTGTTGCAAACTTCTCCTGAAGTGCTCCGATGTTTTGCCGTCAGTGACTACGAACGCCAAGCGTTTGATCGTATCCATGTCGCATCCATTCCTAGATTTGCGTCACCAACTTCACTGCAGGAGGTTTGCGCAAAAATGCATCACGGTACAGCTTTTTTGCCATTTGTGTCAACAGTCAACGCTTTTCGCCACTCCAGCTAAAAAAATTCGTTTTTTTTTGCCATCCATTACGTAAACGGTTACAGCAACAATGGTGCTGCGCACATAACAATGACACTTCCAGAAACCCTGACATGCACGACACGAAAAAATGCTAAAGAATACGGTACCGGTCACTGTGCTTAGCCATTATATAATCTATCGCGTTGCTAGGGTGTTTCGTAACTTCCTACCTAGAAAATAAGTCCCGCTGTAAATCTGCTGCCACCACATAATGGTACTCGAAGATTTAACATAATGTTGTAATTTTTCGCGCATCGACGAAAAAGCGTTTAAAGCATTTTGCTAAAAATTTGCTGCCTCATAGAACAGTTTGTAGCAATCGCATAATGACAATGAATAAAGCGTCTTGACGCGGACGACCAAATTTTTCGCATTTTCGTTGCGCGCATTTCTTGCAATTGCATTCCTTTTAAGCAAAAATTTGATTCATCGCCTTTTTTCCTTTGTCCGCGTTGAATACAGGTGATTGACGGTCGGATCGCCGCGTGCCTTTATACACTGCGTGTTACCAGGGTTGCCATATTGGATTTTTTGAAGAAAACAAATTTTGAAATTCTGGCTTTTTCAACGCACTTTGCTTTTTTGATTTAAAAAACAGCCAGACTTTTTGAAAATCATAAAAGCTAGACAAAATCTGGCTTTTGGACTGTTTAAAATTAAAAAACTCGATGCCTTTGGCAAAAAATGTACTCTCCATAATTTTCGCAATCAGTGTTCGCAAGCTTTACTGCGGGGTCACTCCTCCCGCTTCACTGAAAAAATGCACCTGATCTTTGCCTCGTGTTGTCCGCACTTGCCTCAGGTCGTCATTCGCTCAAAGAGCAAACCACGATCCTTGAACAAGACTTCAAACAATGTTAACTGTGGCAAGACGAAATCAAAGTGCTATTGGTTAGTTTCACCAGTGTCCCGGATGTCTGCGCAGCGTGAGGAGAAGGTCCGAGAGAAGTCACGGTCCCGCATCTCTGTGTTCCCGACTGACCAATCACAAGCATGGGTGGCGGAACCTTTTTCAAAGTGTGAGGGCACAAGAGCACGTCAAAAACCTACAGAACATTTTTGTAGTTTGAATTGGATACTGTGACGTCACAAGCATTAAATATGACGTCATTAATTACACTATACAAAGGTCAGAATTACAATATTTCAGACAAAATTACAGCGCTATGAAAACGTATAGATGAACCACCTCGAAATCGAGAAAACGCCTACGAACGATATTGTTTTATTCAGGTCACCTGCCACATGAACGCGAAAAGCCAGACAAGCAAGGAAAATATGTGAGCAGTGACAAGGCCCTACGAAAAGAGCCCGATTTAACAATTTGATGAAGTGGGACCATGGGTGGTGGCACAAATATGCAAAGCAAGCTCGCTTTCTCCAGTATAAATCATAATCGAAAACTCGGCTAAGCCCGCGTGCTGGAGTGGCCACTGGGCTGTTAAAAACACCAAGAACACAGCTTAAAAAACAGGTAAAAATGACAGCATTGATATCTGTCAAAAACACTACTTTTCCACATCTAGAACACAGAAGTAACATATGGCTGAATACTCATTCTACAACTTAATTTGATACCGGAATGCAAAGCATATGTAGCAAGTTGGCTGTAAGGATGCTAATTGTGTTGCCAATGCAAAAATAAAATATAGCTATTTCGTGTTGCCAACGTAAAAAAAAGCATAATTGAAATTGATCTGTAAAATATGTCATTTTGCATGTAAGATTCAGCAAAATGGTCTCAAAACGCTTGAAATTACACCAATTTTTCGATGGCGTGGCACGGAATTTTCCTACTCACAAGCACTTGTTAAGATTACACCATTTTTGCAAATTTATGTAGTGCAGTATTACACCTTATCAGTAGCGGACACAAGGTGATTTGGTCGGGGGGGGATGCGATGTCGATTTGCAATGAACCCAATGCTTCACAGGACCATATTGCGTAAATCAATCAGTTTCGCAACATACACGAATTACGAGGAAACAAGTCTAAATTTGGTTTAGAACAGTGGCGCTCAAACCGTGGCCCGCGAAGCAATTTTCATTGGAAAGAAAACTTAACACTTTAATCATTTAAGAGAATTTTTTAGATAATTTTTATTGAGGTTATTAATTCTTGTAGCCCGCGAAGGGTTGCTGAAGGACAAATGTGGCCCACGAGCCAAAAAGTTTGAGCACCACTGGTTAAGAAGAAGGTTGAGTGACAGGGGCGGAGCCAGACATTTTCATTTGGGGGGCCACTGGAGGGGCCAGTTTTGCAACAAGGGGAGCTGTCAATGGTCTGTGTAGGACTTTCGGAAAGAGACCTAATTTTGGGGGGCAGTGGCACCCCCCAAGCTTCGCCCCTGTTGAGTGATAAAAGTGGTCAAACTTTAACACTGCACCGCTACAGTACCAACAAGCAATGTGGCACATAACAGCATCTGACGACTGACGTAGCCACTGGCGTCGGCGCAGGTACATCGAGGACTCGATATAGACAGTTCACGTGACGACATAATACCTATTCTCATTGTAGGTTACGTTTGTTGCATCACAATTACCGGTGGCAGTAGCCGGCATAGTGCAGTATCGCTGTTTAACTTGTATGTTGCAGCAGTGAGCGTGTAGTCACTTGGATGCGGTTTAGATCAGTGCTCTTCAAAGGGGGAACCTTATAGTTTTTAAAGGTCGTTTGGAATAGTCTGCAACACCCATAGTAATTTGTGTATAACATTTGTTATTGCATGTAATTTTGATGAAATAATAACAAGAAGCGGGTTGATTCTGTTTATTTTGCAACCGAAAGTAAGAGAACGGAAAGAAACAAACAATTCGTAATGAGTGAAAGCACGAAAAGACGAAAGCGAGAAAGCACGATCATTCATGGGCGTCCGCAAAAATTTTTCCAGGGGAGGCAAGGTCAACATTTTGTTTATCATTTTCAAATTGCTGACGATCAGCGTTCCCTCTAAGATAATTTTACACTGAGTAAATATTTGTTTTAGTGAGCATGATTGTTTTAGGGCTGAATAAGTTGAGTTTTCAATGAATTACAAACTTTGTGAATTATATAATAAATATGCAATCTTATCAAAATACGAACAAAATACACATTTCATTGAAATAGCTTCTTGTTTTCGGTGGAGAGAATGAGATTCCACTGCGCAACAGTTCTGGTGGTCCTGAGTATTTGCGCACCTTAGAGGGTACATTGCTGACGATGCAATGCAAATGGACGTTCACACAACGCTTTATCCTTTCTACACTACAAGGGAAATTCGCCATGTTACGGTAACAATAAAAAAAAACGCTTCGTTAGCAGTGATAGCCAGGTATATTAGTATTACGACAATTTGCATAGTACGCTATCTGCAGATTTTCAACGCAGGGCATTTCTTTTCAAGTAAGCAATGCAAAGATCTGTAAAGAAATTACTTAGCACGCAGGGACGCACCCAGCTGATATATTCAATTGAACTAACAACTGAACATGTTTTTGAAACTTTTGGGGAGAAATTGCCCGGTTGCTCTCCCCCTGATTGCGGGATCAGCTAGCAAGACTTGTCAGCATCACTTAGAACAGTGTTTCTCAAACTTTTGTGAGCCATGGCCCCCTTCAAAAGACTCTCAACACTTGTGGCCTCCTGCTCATTAAAAATACCTAGCTTTGGCGTCTGCCTCTGCTCGTGGCCCCTGCTCGGCCTCTGCACGTGGCTCGCTACGGGGGACGAGGGCCCCGTTTGAGAAACCCTGACTTCGAAACAAAAGCTGCAAACGTCTGGGATCTCGTCCAAAGCGATCAACAAAACCTTGCTACACAAACCAGACAACTAAGTAGAATTGTATGTGGACACGACCAGGGACGGATTTAGGGAGCGCGGGGCCCTAAGGGGCCCACTAGCCAAAACTCAGAAAAAAGTTAAGAAATGACAGCGAATCTCAGGATGTTGTTGATGTCCATACTAGATTAAAAGAAAGGAAAACACCCTGAAAAACGCAAAAAACAACAACCTAAAGAATACTAAATAACAAAATGTGAACTAAAGGGGGCCCAGTTTTTACATTTAGCTTGCCAGAGGGCGACTCGCCCCCCCACCCCCGTTAGTTACGCCACTGCTTTCATCCTCTATGCCATAGGCTGATGGTAAGCATCATGAAGACAAGTTTTGTACAGCAAAGTATTTTCGCGACAGCCTCAGCTAACCGTATGAAGTAAGCCCAATGTAGACACGTATTTCCAAGTAAAACTCACGAGAAACTGTTTTAGCTGATTTAACTAGCATCTAGAGCAGTGATTTCCAACCGAGATGCCGGTAGCTAATGCGTTTTTCAATATATAATTAAAAACACCATTTGCAAAATGTCATCAATCCTTAAATCAAATTGCTATGGGCTCTCCACTGGGTGCCGCAAATTATATTTCTCTGCTGTAAGATGCGGCAAGCCTAAAAAGGTTGGAAAACACTGATATACATCTTCAACAAGCAAGCTCTGTATATTATGCTGGCATTCGAGTTGGAAAAAAACCCAAACGTAGGATCCGCATCAAACACGCTACAAATACTAAGGCGCATTTCAGAAACAGCGTAATTGACAAATTGCTCACTACTAGACAGGGGCGCAACCAGCTCTTTATTTTGAAGGGGGAGAATTTTCATGAACGTCATGGTGCTTATTGAAACCATGGTAGCCTACATTTTCGAAAACGGTCACAGATAATGTTCTCTTCGCAACATTTCCGAAAATGAGAACTTTTCATTTTTGATCAAGATGAAGACCGAACAATCAGGACATAAGCCTAATACAAACACCTAGCTGCGTACTCAACTGGTGTTCTCATGGATTAGTGTGGCAGATGTATAGGCTACTAGTAAATCTGCCTAACTTTTCGTCTTGTTTTAACAAATTCATCAAATCAATTATCTAGATTTTTGAAACTTCAGTTGAATATATTTGCTGTGAGATAATTTCTGCAGACGATATTGCGAGTGGCGAAGCTGTCAGATACCAGAGACTGGTATGAATGCTAGGATATAATTGGTCACTGATGTTTTGTTTCAATCGTAGATGCGAGACTTCGTCTGCCAACTTAAACACTCTTGAAAGGAATGCAGGCAGGAATGCAACTTAAGCTTTATTACGAATGGTTGGGTAAGGTTCGCCGCCACCTGTGGGTGGGCCTAGCCACTGTTGCTAGGACTTCCTAAACAACACCTAATAACAGTGATGTCCTTGTGAAATTCGCATTTCCCTTGCAACGTTAGAGATTGGTTGTGAAATCCCAGCAACGGTTAGGCACTGATAATAAGCCCAGGCAAACGTAAAGCTAACACACTGTCAACATAGTATGCTGTTTCTGTCACCAGGCATAGCCACCTGCCTACTAAGTTTGATCAACTGGTGTGATAACAATACAGTATTTATTGTTGACGTTTCGAGAGACTGTGTAAACTCTCTTCCTCAGAAGATAAGCAAGAAACAATCAACGCGTAAACAGTACACACACACTGCATTTCTGAAAATTTTCAGAATTATAATATAACATTTTCATGATTGAAATATAAAATTTCATCTTTATTCTTGGAAGGTTTTTGCAAATGTCAAAATTGCTATGCAATGTTACGAAATTTTCGGGGGGAAATGTCCCAAATGCCCCACCACCTGGTTGCGCGCCTTCTACTAATGACGACTGTGCTGCAGTGACTAGGGATCTAGTATTTCAGAAGTGACTAAATGATTTACTGCTACAACAACTTTAACAAATGAAACCCAAAAAATGAATTAAATAGCGAAATTTAGACAGTTTTAAAACTCTACCTTTGCGATAAAATACTAACCTATACAGACCAACAAGGTACACTGTAAGACAGGGGCATAGTCAAGGGGGACACGTGGGCCATTGTAGCAAAATGACGTCACTTTATGAATATTTTTATATTCATGACCAAAGCGAGGTATCCATGTTTTTTATCACTCCAGTCAAAATGTCTGGCTACACCATTGCTCTATGACATTCTGCAAAGCATATTTGAAACCGTTACCACAGGTAGCCCTCACTAGCACAAGCAGTTGTATCCATGAAGAGGTCAAATATGTAATTATATCTGCGTCAACCGATACCAAATGTTTGCCACCAACATATCCAACAGTCTATCCCAAAGTTTTTTACGTGCCTTCAGGCAAGCGAACTTATCAATAAATTTTTCGCAATTTAGAACGGCCGTAACATCAGATTCTAACGCAAGGCCGACGGAAACTGCAGTCTGCAGAACTCCGATAAAAAGCAGTATTGTCATTCTTGTACTGCGTAACAACTAATATTATCGTGTTGTTACTGTAATAATGTTGCTACTGTAATACGTCTTGACGTTTGCATTTCGCTCGTGTCAAAGTAAATTGTGAAATTATGCCTCTGCGCAGTTTCCCAAATTTTAAGTTAGTAATGAGTCGTTATAGGAAGGAGTTGCGCTGGGCCCCAAAAAGCGCGGGGCACAAGGCCATGACCTATTTGGCTTATGCGTAAATCTGTCCCTGGACACGACTAAGGACAAACTTACTACAATTAGAACACCACGCAGGTTTTGCAAAATTGACCAGATGAATTATGAAAACTCGCCACAGCATATACAGCTTTGCACTCAGTATTCACTTAAATGTCAGAACTAAGCCTTAACGATTAAGACGTATTCCCACGAGCCTGCATAGATGTATTCTACTGTAACAAGCTACGTAATTTTATACTGCATGAAAAGAAGCCTGCATATGGATAGTTTGACCCTCAGGCACACTGGTCACACTCGCACTAATAATGGATTTTTTAAACTTATGGAAGCATTGCTATAGACTCACGCACGCTTCCTTTCACAAAGTATAAATGTACGGGGTCTACCGCTATCACCATGTCACTTCTTGCTGCATTACCTGCAAGATGTGTGCGTTAAACAATCTCATATAACAAAACGTCTGTCACCCAGAGCCGGATTAAGGGGTAGGGGGGCCCTGGGCAATTTTTACTGGAGGGCCCCTATGACGTAATTAATGACGTCATCGTTTGTAAAAGTTATGTTTTCGCTGATTAGCAAGGTTCTCGTTTGTTTTTTTCCGGTAGTCGAGAATGTGCTTGCTCAAACTCACATACAGTTAGCTCCGAGAAGGGAATTTGTGATATGGATACTAGGGTGTATTTCTACTAGGAAAAAATATTTCACAGACTAAAGAGTGACTCAGCAAGAAACAACATTCACCCGAAC
>Ga0210059_1003011_pt1 | contig 26764 bp, 12 predicted proteins | sample Ectturendosymbi2_FD_188042 | JGI IMG/M metagenome (GOLD analysis project Ga0210059, IMG submission 188042) | Ecteinascidia turbinata endosymbiont from Florida, USA - Sample 2 (SPAdes) (version 2) | ecosystem: Host-associated > Tunicates > Ascidians > Unclassified | place: Key West, Florida... | reverse complement strand
AGTCCAGCAAACTTTTAGTTTTCCTTTTTCCCTGCTGAGACATTATCAAATTCCTGAATGCTTCTATGTTAAAAAAAGCTGTTTTTGAGCTCGTGCAACAGTTCTATCATGCTACAGAAATTGCTAACGTAGTTAATGCGCTCAGCGCTTGCGCTGATCAGCTTTAGCAGACAAAATAAAGACAATTGTTTCGGATAAAGTGTTCTATCGCGGAACACAATCTTAAACATGCGATGGAGGGTTTGCAAAAAGTGGTGAGATGGTTTTTGGACGCAGATGATAGCCCGAATTCCCACCAAAACAAAATTATTACTTTTTGGCCCATTTACAATGTTCCTTGAAATTTGCATGCAAATTTATTCCATGGTATTTGCATTAAGTCGACAAATTAACAAGCAAAAAGTATGCGAAAACAGTTAATATCCTTTGCGCAGGTAATGAACTTTTCGTAAAATATCAAGCTGAAGCGGGAGTTTTAACCCCAAAACGAAATATAAAGCGATTGCACAACAATCCACAGCACACTCATTATGACGTAAATCTCCCCGAGAATTTCAACGCAAGCGCAAAGCCATCGACGTTAAGTAGAGAAGGTCAAGACTTTATTAACAATTAACAATTGGCCTTGTTCTGACGTAACCACAACTTTACAAAATACTGCCATAGTGTCCGAATGTCCGCAATTCTTTTTCGAAATTAACGAATCATGATATTACATGCTATCTACCGGCTCTGCATTGAGGGCAAAAACCAGAAGAGTAAATGTCAAGGGTAGAGAGACGGCTCTAACTTGCTAATACAATATCCATTGCGGGGCCCTACGAATGGCCGGGCCCTCCCCGACCAGGAGGTACGGGGCTGCCTTGCCACGGCACTGTTTCTACTCACTCAGTCCACTCTACTGCGAACTGTGAAGTGTACATCGGCAACATCCTACAACTGCGATGCAACAATGACATTCTTAATTGCAGAACAATGAACAATAAATGACGCAACAACTATCAATATTTCTTGTTCTGCCATCTGCACTCAACCTTCTGTATAACTAACTGGCCTACTTGGAGTCTGGATGCGGCACAGTGATCTAAAAATTTCATAATGACGTACTGAAGCAAAAACTAATTTCCTTTAGAAAACGAGTAACCCTTGTAACTCACGGAACCCAACTAAATGTTTTGCGGATCCTTAGGGTTCCGCGGAACCCCTGTTGAATAGCACCGATCTACATACTAGGCTACATTCATTACCGAGCGAGTTGAAGTTCGTAGGCCTATCTCTTTGAGCGCATCGCGTCACCGCGCACCAGAGGTGTTCGGATTCAGATTTTTTTATTCCGGATCCAATTCTGTTTTGCAAATTTTGAATCAAAATCCACTCCGGATTCGATACCAACGAGAAAGAAATCCAACTCCTGTTTGACTCCGGTTTAATATAATTCAAACAAACAACCAGTGACGTTTTTTCAGCAAAAACAAAATCCAACCCGGATCCAGCTGCAGCAGAGAAAAACTCACTCCTGGTCCTGTTGGAAGTAGCAGGAGTCCGGCAGAGGTGGCCAGAGTCACTTTTTCAGACTCCGACTCCAGTCGGATTCTCAAATTTTTCAATCCGGGTCCGGCAATTCTTCAAATTTGAGAATCCGACTCCTGTTCAGACTCCGGCTGCAATCATCGATCCAGCCGTAATTTACCCATGTTTTTACTTAAGAAATGACCACACAGACACATAGACTAATGCTACTCCCAAAATTGAAATATGACTCCGCATCTGGGTCCGGTTTTTCCCAAACTTTTTACTCCGGGTCCGAAAGAAAAACGCAGAATCATGCCGGAGTCGACTCCAGATACGGTCCTACCTCTGAAGTCCGGTTCAAAAAATCTCAAATCCAGTCCATGCAGATTGCAGACCTCTGCCACGCACCCGCTGCATTGGATTAGGTGCGATTCGGGCTGAGATAGCAGGCATCAACCCGCTAGCCAGAAACCCCATTCCTCTCCAACGGATCAGAACTGAAGCTAATTTTGGCCGGATAACGACTGGATCGGACTGCAATTTTTTTAAATTGTCGGACAGGTCTGGATCGGTCCGAGAAAATTTCTGTTGTTTCAATTTTTAATTCAATTCATTTGTTTGTGAGCAGACACAAAGTCCATAGTAGGCCAATAAGCACACATACTCTGCATAATGTAGGTTGATAAGAACAGACAAAAGAGAACGATAAGAACAGACAAAAGAGAACGATAAGAACAGACAAAAGAGAACGTTTTAATAACGTTTTATGATTACGCTGGCATTGGAACCAGCGTAATCACAGAGTTACAGACAACTTTTGCAACTACGTTGAAGGCAGAACTGCAGGGTTACAGACAAAATCTTAACACTAATAACAAGATTTTTTTAAAGGAAAATGTTGAAGTACCCGGCATGGACCTGTAGGAAGTTAGGGACCTGATTCCACGGACCCGCTTTTCTCTGATTCTAGGGACCTGGTGATAATTTTCGCTGATTTTAGGGACCCGACTTTCAATTCCAGGGACCCGAATCGGGTCCCTAAAACACCTTGAAAAAACTGCGATTAATGTGATTATTCCAACCACACCAAAATTTTTAGACATAGCCTACTTTACAGATTTGTTAAAAACGGTAGTGTATATTTTGCCATACCTGCAAAAATTCTTCTGGGACTATTTTGCTATTAAAACTGTATCCGCCATCGTCCACATACAAAGTTGAGCTCATATTGCTCGTAGCAAGATGAACAAACTTGAGTGACGCCTGCTGTGCGAGTGCTTGTCAGTTCTGCTCTCACCATCTGCTTTGGCTTGACCTGCTAGAGAATTAGACATTAGGAGAAAATAAGGCTTGTTATCACGCTGGAAACGTAAAGTTTGTTCCCACAGATGAAAAGATGAAGAAAATTCCACATTTGTTTGCATCGCATTTTCATACTTTTCTGAAAATGTACTGCCATACGAAGTTATGTTGGTTCGTCACCACTTAGTCATATGTTTCATGTTACGCTGCTGCTAGGAAACCTAATGGTTCCTAATGAATGTTGTCAGTAATCCAGTAAACCTTGGTACCCGTGCTACTCACAGAAATTGAAATGAAAAATCAAAATCTTCAAGTGCAGTTACTAGTAGAAAATGGTGTGTGAAAGCAATTCCAGCAGTGGCAGGTATCTGCATCGTCTTGAACTTCTGAGGCAAGCACAAGAGAAAGGTGGTGATTCGGGGCATACTAACAGGAATTCAGGAAAGCAACCAGCCAAAGTTACTATAAAGACTTTATAGTAACTTTGCAACCAGCAGCAATAGAGCTCCCTCTACTGATACTAGGTTGCAGTATATGGATAAGTGAATTACGATAATTAGCTTGTGATGACTCTTACAGTGACTTGTTACTGTTGCGATCGGAAACCCGAGCGGCAAGTGCGCAAAGCTTCACACTGTGGCAGCAAGCAACAATAGAGATCATGCGTCGCAATCTCTCTTATGATTGCTTGTTCGCGCCACACACATATATGTTGTTGTTCTTCGTGCACATCCCGTTCGTGGTGAATCATACCCTCCTTTTTACAACGAACCGCACCGATTGCACGTTCTTTGTGTGAAGGCTGAACCCGGCACGACCTTCACATCCTGGTCACAGCACGATTTTGTTGCGATCGGAAACCCGAGCAGCAAGTGCACAAAGCTTCACAATGTTGCAGCAAGCAACAATAGAGACTATGCATTTCTCGCAATATCTCTTATTATTGCTTGTTCGCGCCACGGATATATATTGTTGTTCTTCGCGCACATCCCGTTCGTGGTGGATCAGTGGATCACACATTCAACGCAACGCCACCGGAGAGGTTGCACTTACTCATGGGCACCATTTAGCGGTGACCATTTATTTACATGTGGCGCCAGTAACAGACCGCCACACACTCCATTCACTCCTGCCTTGACGAGACCTGAGATTTCCGAGAAAATGACTCGTAAAACAGGGTCTCGAGACCGAGAGCAAGTCTCGAGAGTCCATCACCAGTGATGTAGTTGAGACCATAACCTTCAAGACCGAGACGGAGATCTGGTTAAAACTTTGAGACGGAAAATTCATCAAAAACTCCGAGACGGAGACTCAAGACATGAAGTTAGAACCGAGACTCGAGACTTCAAAATATGTGCATTTTGCCGAATATAAAAAAAAAATTCATCATTACTGCTGACTTGATTTTTTTTTTATTTCTGGCAGTTTTCCGACGTGCTTTGGTCAGGCCCGTCGCCAGGATTTCGCAATAAGGGGGGCCAAAGACGACAAAGGGGTGGCACATTTTTAAATACAATATTAGATGTATGCAGCAACCGGGGGTGCCAAACATGAAATGGGGGTCACATATTTTAAATGGGGGGGACGTGTACCGCTAGCCTCCCCGCTGGCGATGACCATGGTTTTGGTTGTTTCTTACCTACAAATGCATTGGTTGTTTCTTACTTGCAAATGCAACAAACAAAAAATCGTTGAATTATATTAATTTGCTAAACCATTTCTTTGCAATATTCAAAGTTTTGAAACCTAAAACCTCCGAGACCGAGACAAGACCTGAAACCTTCGAGACCAAGACTCGCAAAAACGAGTCTCGAGATGAGCCTCAAAACTGAGACCAAGTCTCGAAACTCCATCACTGTCCATCACTGCAAAAGAGTGGTGGGATTTTCGATTCAAACAGAACTTAGATTTTGAAACTGTGAGTTTTAGGATTTAGATTGAATTTTGAAATAATAATATTGAATCGGATTGCATTTTGAAACACATCAATGCGTTCATCTCTGAATTTTTTGGAATTGAAGTAGGAAGTTGGTGTGCACAAAATAGAATCGTAAATGTTAAGGTTTGACCTATGAAGTGATTCTGCTGTTGATGGCTGGCTGCAATATTGTGTTTTTGCAGAAAATGGAGTGGTAATCATTTGCACAGTTGAGGACATTAGGCAGCAGGTTTGATATCAGGATATAAAAATTGTACTTGGAATTACAGCACATCTTCGAAATTTTTGTCACGTGACAAAGTTCGAATCAAATACGCTTGACTGGTTTCGACGAAAAGGAAGGAAGCCCCACGGCGCAGTTTTGCCATTTCAGTTCAGCTGATTTGCTACCAAATGAATCAGGTTTTTATCGTTGTTAGCTGTAAAATTTTCAACCTGGCAGTTAACCGATTTTCTTCTCTAGCAGGGTTTTGAAAACCGTTTGGAGGTTTAACAGGTGATAAATTCCTAGCAAAAATATAATGTTTCAGCAGTTTCTTTCTGGAGAAAAAGAGAAGGATAGCGTAGTAATGTAAGTACAACAACAAGTTACTTACAACCACCAGAGTGATTGACATTAAATCACTGAGAAGTATTCATTCAATCAATCCCGTTGTCTTCACAGAGGGGCATCGACTCGACAACCTTCCGGTTCCTTCAATGCCCTGGCGTCTTTGCACTGATTTGTGTTTTTTCTAGCTGAATATTAATATCGCCAAATAAAATCAACTCAAATCAACTCATAGCCAGTAGTGGGATGGCACCAGGATGCATCAGAGTCAAGAAAAGACTGACTTAGAAGATAACTGATAACCACAGGGAACAATTTAACTACTGCACAGCTAAGGAAGAAATAATCCACCAGATTAGATTGATACTGGTAAAAAAGTGGATCTAGTCTGATTTTTATCGGCCATAGACCAAAATGCCTTTGAAATGACTGAAAAAGTTACTTCATTGTGGTTAGAATGAGTATGACTGAAAATATAGGCTAAGTAACACTATTGTGGCAAGTTTTAAAAGTATATAATGAGACAAAAAATAACCGAAATGTTTCAGTGACCAAAATGTCTCACCATAAATGACAGAAATGTGTCAATGAAAAAAAAGCAGGATGTAGTGTAAAATTTCGCCCATCCCATCTTCCTGGGTGATGATGTCATCGATTGAAGATGGTGGTGAGAGAAGGTCGCACACCAAGTGACCAATTTATTTTGGTGATGATGACGTCACTAGCACATCGTCGCTAGCACAGCCTGTCATATTTGAAACCCTACATATATGTAACTTGTAAGGGCATTTATTTCACCTTGCTTATGTGACATACCAGTCATACTACAGTTAACATAGCCTAAGCATGAAATATTTTTTCAGGCAAGCAGAACCTCTTTCAAATGAATCATTAAATAATTATCTCCAAGATGTTTGTTTAATGGAAGTGGCTACAGAACTACCCATGGATCTTCTTCGGCAGTCACAAGAGTACATTAGAATCAAAATATGAGTTCGACTTGGGTTAAATTATTGGCAGTGGCTATACAGTAGATACGCCTGTGGATTTTGAAATTTGAAAACTTATTCATATGCCACCTGTGACGTAATAGTAATGCACGATGAGAGTGCAGTAGGCTTGGTAGAAACGAGTAGACGTAAAAGATAAGCCCTAACTGTAGGCATAGCCCTAACCCAGTTTTTTTTTTAAAGAAAATGTAAACATTAGGGACCTGGATTGGATCTGTAGGGACCCGATTTCTCTGATTCTAGAGACTGGATTTTTTTCTGATTATAGGGACCCGATGATAATTTTCTCTGATTCTAAGGACCCGAATTGGGTCCCTAAAATGCCTTAAAAAACCCTGCCCAAACCTAATCCTAACATGATTTACCTAATGCTAAACTAACCCCAAGCTGAGGCTAACCCCAACACTAACCTATCCTTAACCTAACCCTAAGGTAATGCTAACCTAACACTAACACGTAAAGGTAACAAGTAAGCCTGAAAAAAAGTAAAGAAAAAAAAGTAAAGTCAGCAAAGTGAGAGTCGAACCAAAAACCATTGGCATAGCAGCCATAACGCATAACCGCTACATTACGAGACCCACGCCATTTGAATGACAAACTGACCCTTTTAATTAAATATCGTCAGGCCAGGCGTATCTGTAGTCATTCCTAAATTACTTCATTTGTCTAAAAAAGTTAAACTACTATATGAATTATTAGGGCAACCAAAGGTGAATATGCCTTTTGTCAAAGTTAATGAGACTTGCACAAGAAATCAAATTTCATGCTGATGCCATGAGCTATTCCAAAAAAATTAGTTGGTCAAAACAAAGTCGAATTTTTTGTTAAGTTCAAATTTTCTTGAAACACAGTTTGTCTTGAGTCTTTTTATTGCTGTTAATTGGAAGTTTAGTTGCAATTTAAAAATATTATCTGTGTTCATCTGGGACTTCTAACATAACAATCATGATTATGTTATATATCATTATATTGTTTTTGCCACTGTTGGATGATTGAAGAATATTAACTACTAGGCTAGGTATGGTAGTAAAGCACAAAACATGGTCTTACAGTACTTGGTTTAGTAAATGCTCAATGCATTATGCATATAAAAACTTGGAAGGCAATAATGTGATGCATTCCTTGATGATTAAGTATAACAATGTAGAACCTTCTTAGTGACTTCAGGATATTTATTGACACAGATATTTTTCTTGTGCTTTCAAATTGATTTTCGCCAGTGGTTTACCTCTAGTATTGTTGGGTCCTTCACACGTTGATTTTTGTTTCATTTCAACAGAATACAATTGTTTTTAAACTTATTGTTGTAATTTCTAAATCTAATACATTGCTTTGTTTTCTGTGTTTCAGTTGCAAATGCAAGAAATCGATAGATCAAAATCAAGTCAAATTTTGTAAATTATGAAGTCAAAATTTTAAGTTTTTAGGTCAAGGAATTGGTTGTCCACTAATTATATGACTATTGTAGCATTTATGGGTTCATTCTGAATGTATGTACATAAAACCAACACCTATCCTTGTAAATAATATAAGTTTTCTTTTATCAAAGTGTCAATTTAGCCAGGCTAAATTATCTTGCTCTTGCTGATTATTCCTTATTCAGTGTGTGTTTTTCTACATTTGTTTCAATGTCAACATTTGCTAGCAAGCTTCATACTGGCTAAGTTTTATACCTGCATCAAATACTTGAAACCAGTACACCTGTACAAATATATTGTGATGGATTCACTTGTGTACATCACATACAGTTGAATTTACAATTATAAAGGAGAAAACCTAGCTTCTAAACCATGTTTCATTGCACATTATGTAGTGCAAAGAATTCCAAGTTGAATCGCGAAAGTATATAATCATTGATTATGGTTACATTGGTAATGTAATCGATTACATGTAATTTTTGGTCAGTTTAATCGATTACTGTTGACAGTTGCTATTGCCCCATGTCTGTTTCCCACCACTTGTTGTAAAGACAACGGGATTGGTTGAAGACCTCTCAATGTCAACCACTCTTTAATTGTACATTCTCCTCTTCTTTTTTCATGTTGTTGGTAGATCTGTGCAAGGAACTTATCAGAATAAGACTGTAAGGTAGGATGGGTGATCCTCATGTTAAAGAACGTTTTTTCATAGTGTTCCAATCCTCTCACAGAAATATCCAATCTTGCGTTGTTAGCAAAGTCGACCTTTATCTCAAAATTGTTTTTGTTGATTGGAAAAAGTGTGGGTTCTGTCTGAACATCTCTACAGACCTTTCTCATTATCTGTGCCCCAGAGTCTCTCACTGAGTTGTGCCTCATTGAAGTGTAACTGCTTGGTTTACATATAAGGCTGTGATCCACAGAGTTTGTCTCTCCACAAGCACTGTGGGTGGGTATGCTTTTCCTTCCATCCATATCTCATGCAGACGGCATCCATGAATTCTTGTTTGTTTAGTGCATACCCAGTGTCTTTAACTGTCAAGGCTGACAGCCAAGAAGATGCCCCTTTTTCCATTGCTCCTTTTATAAGTCATTGTGGCTCAGGGGTCAGTTCCTCTATACAGTAGTTCATTACAGCTATTTCAGCATTTTGTGTGTTTCTCTTGTCATATTGTGCTTTTCGTGTTTCTGGTATAATGCTGGTCTGAGGGGTTGTAATCAGAGATCGGCCGATATGTTTTTTTGGGGGCCGATACCGATATATCAGCCATTCATGGGCCGATATTTCCAAAATCTTTAAATCTTGTGTTCTGCTTCATTGTCAAAATTATAATGTATTCTATGCCTTACCTTTTTTGCAAAAACTTAAAATATCAGGATTCATGAGCTGAAATTTTTCAAATTGCAGCAATTTCAATATTTTACAATGATTTGTAATTAATCTGATTAACTTGTTAGCAAAGTATACACTATATGCAGTTAGCAAAGTATACACTGTATGCAGTTAGCAAAGTATACACTGTATGCAATGAATGAACACAGTGCCATGAATAAAAAAAGAATGTTAAAAATAACAAAACAATAAGGATAGAACACAATGAAAGAGAACTGCTTACAGTGCCTGCAACAAAAAAAGAAAAAAAACATGCTTGAAGGTTGAAAGATGGTGAACAATGAAAAGGCTGAAGTACTAAACAGAGCATCAAGTTAAGGAGGTTGATATTAGTACAATACTGTATTAATTTAACCATACCCCAAAATAAAAATTTTTCCAAAACAGCAGTAGCTTTTTTGGTCTATGATAGTATGCTTGTTAACAGTCACTGTACTACATTATAACTCTTGTGAAATTGTGTTTCACAAACCAGACTCTTCTGCAACTCAGTGGGTTTTCAATTTGAAAAGTCAATCCAAGTCTTAAAGAATGAAGTTGGGAATTTTGATGTAATGTAACATATAATAACTGCATGTCCATAAAAAAGCAAACTAGTTGCATTAGTTACTGCAATTGAAGTACTGGCATTGATATGTGAAATGAAACACCTCAACTGATTTGTCAACACTCAATAGTTCCATCTCAACAGTTTAAGATTGTCATATACGAAGCAAAGTTTTTCTGCATTTTCACCAAGTAGCCTGCAGTAAGTTAGCTGGTCATCTACAATCTAGCCTAAACAAAATTATTTGTATTAAGCAGCAATAGGCTATAACTGATTACCACCCATCCGCCAGAAGTAAATTCCATAAGAACAAAGTCACCACGACAATAGCTAGCATGCACATGTGTGAATTACGCATCTGATGATTGTGTAATAATGCTGCAGCAGTTCTTATCCAATTACAAATACTGTGCTTCTACTGTAGCTTGCGTAAGTTGCGTTGTCGCAAACACTGCTTTTGCTGGTCGTGTTTAACAAACGGACAACAGCAGTTGTGATGCAACAATGAATACTGACTACCGTGCCGCTATTGGACTAAATGCCAGATCACCACTTCAACATATTTGTAAAAGGCTGGAGTAGCGTTTCCATAATTTGTGTGCCATATCGACAAACCAGCACGTTGCCACTTGCAACAGCTTGAATTGTGAGATCACAATTATCATTAACATGCCTTGTAGAAAATGTCTATTAACTTAACCCACAAACGGAACATTTTAGCTTGCGTACAATATAAATCAGCATGCTTATAGCCTAATGCATCAAGTTAACAAAAGTAGAATCCTTAAAAATTATGATGTTACGTGCAATTGCTTCACAGTGACAGTTGGCATCACTAGTGAGTAGCGATTGCATTTGTAGTAGTGATACTCATAACGCCACAAATGTTGCATGACATAATGCAATTCATTTTTCATGGAAGCATTTTTTAATTCATCTACACTAAACTAGACATCGATTGGACTTCTGCACCTTAAGTTGCAGTCACACTTTTCGTGCTGTGAAATTTCTCTAGAATTACAACGGGAGTTTATTCGTACATAACACCTGCACATGGTAGCATGATCTAGACAGCTTCAAGCATTGCAAAACTTCCCGATGATGCTTTTGTTGTGGCTGCGACAGCCGATGCATGCTCCATGATTAATCTTGTCCGCTTGTTTATGAAAACGCACCTGCTAGCATTGCTGCAAGATAACTGTTTCTTGCACAAGTTTTCTGGATGCGTGAGGAATATGACGGCGTTTTGTCAACACCTACTGCAGCCGATACCAATAATCGGTAAAACCTAAATATCGACTGATATATCAGCCAGGCCCACATATCGGTTGATCTCTAGTTGTAATCAAGATTGAGTTGGTCTGTTAGTTTAGCAGTGATCAGAAAGGAGTTCTCACATTCTGTCCTTGGCAGTTTCCTGAGGATTTGTCAGACCTAATCCACCATGCCTGAAAGAAAGAACTAATATTTGTCTTTCCGCATCACTTACCTTGCGTCTTACCAGAGCAGGATTAAACTGATCTCAGATGGCATTTTGCGGTGATTTAAATAAAAATCATTTGTGTCAGGTACTGTTCTTTGGAAATGAGTCCACCTGGATCTGGAGGATAATCCTTTGGTGAACGCTGAGTAGGCTGCTTGAGGATCATCTTGTGCATAATTTAAAAGCATCTGAATGTCTTTTATCCAATCCTCAACCTTGTTTTTAGTGTACTGTTCCCTGAATAATTCTGTCCCAATTATTGCTCCAAGGTGGCGTTCACTTTGGCCTGTGATTTTGATTTTAGGGTCTTGGAAAAGTTTTTGTGCGGATTTCTTTAGACTACTGTCTTCATTACTCTTTGCCTCATAACTAATATTGTTGCTTCTCTCGCCTATGTGGATGCTTTGCCTGCTCATCTGCACATACCTCAACTCTTCACCCATTGCTTCTCCACCATCTATGTTGCATTAATGTTTGTTATGCATATATATACAGTGTTTTTTAAAGTGTTTTAGGGACACGATTCAGATCCCTTGAATTGAAAATCGGGTCCCTACAATCAGAGAAATTGGGTCCCTACAGGGCCATACCAGGTATCTAACATTTTTCTTTAAAAAACCCTGATATATATATATTTGATTTACCATTTGCGCTTCTGTGCTGTTATATTACCATTTTCCTGCACTTGTTTTCTTAACTGTGTTCATTTTGCATATGTTGCTTCTTTTGGGAGATAAAACTTTTGTACCTTCTTGTTATTCATCAAAAATACCTCATCTTCATAACGCTTTTATAACCAGAAGATGGCACTGATATGTGTATATTTTTACTTGAGCAGACTGTATCATATTATGTAAACAAGGATACACCAGTGTTTGCAGCTTTCTTGGATGTTTCTTAAGACAACTATGTCCGACCCAAATGGCTTACTGAGCCAAAAGTCATGTCACTATCTCAACCAGGGCTGCATAATGAATGACATACTAACATTGAATGACTAACTTTATTCTTTGCAAACTAAATTAAGCTTAAACTAATACTGCATACTGAAAGTGTTTGAATCCAAACTGCAGTGGCAACAGATGTGATAAAAATGGCACTGAGGACCACCTGCATCAAAAATGTCAAATTGAAGATTATCAAAATAAGGACAGGTTATCAGAATGTATGCTTTTACTATAGCGAAAACCTAAACTGGGCCGCATGCGGGCCACTGGTTGGACATAGCTGTTCTAAGGCAGTTGACAGAACTAACCATAACCTGCTGTTTGTTAAACAAGTGAAGCGCAATGTACCCATGGTCATAGTAAGACTGCTGACAAGTTGGCATAGACAACAAACCATGCAAGTAAAGTGGGGCACTAGCTTTTCATCTCCCTTTGCTGTAACCAATGGGGTAAGGCAAGGTGGCTTCTGAGACCATATTTATTCACTGTTTACCTTGATGAACTCTCAGTCCAGCTGGGCTCAACAGGAGTAGCTAAACCAGGATTTATCAACTGGGGCCCTCGACCCCCCTTGGGGGCCATGAGCAGAGGCCTTTACTAAATAGCTCTGCTGTGATATTGCAAAACCCTGTTGATGAGCAGGGGCCACAAGTGTTGAGAGTCGTTTGGAGGGGCCACAAACGATGAAAGGTTGAGAACCACTGGGCTAAAACCAAAGTAGTACTGTCTTAAGTTTCAACAGGCATGTTTGCGAGATTGAGAATTTAAAAGTTGGCTTGGTGCTTACTGTATCCTCTTGCTGATTCAGGAAAAGCGTATTACAAAGGTTACAATGATATAATCATAGCACAACAATGTGAATTTAGAAGACATCTTCCTGGAAGCAGAAACACTTAGTTAAGGCTAAAGTACTTATTGTGGGTTTCCAAATGCAAATAACACAAAGTTATGAGTTACAAAGAACTAGACATAGAAAGTTAGGGCTGAAACTATATATGCACAGTTTATCACTGAGCTGAACATTGTTCTTTAAGCACATGCCACCATTTGAAAGAGATGATCAAAAACTGTCTGTCATACAAAAAAGGAGGTGAGCTGCAGTTGTGTTGATCAGAATGTCGACAAAAACAAAAGGTAGTGTCTAAATGACTGTTTCCGGTTTTCAGTTTTGAAGGACTAAAACTGTATCCGGTTTTGTGCCAGATACAAAACTGAGTTGGAGGCATTTGGTTCACATCACTGTCAACGTGGTCACGTGGGCAGTGACTAGTGTTGCTGTGCAAGAGGACTAGTCAGCGGTGTTGGTACCACCAACTAGGGATGTACTACCAGGGAAGGGATCGGCCACCAGCATATGGACTGACTTGAAGTGTGACTGTTTGTATTGTACCACCAGCATAGGGATTGCTTTAGATCGGCATTTTGTTCCACCAAGGTAGGGGTTGACTTGAATAGTGGCAGTTTGTACTACCAGCTTGATGTATTCTAATGAATCAGTTTCTGAAACATGTGTCTTTCATGGAGAATGGCAACTTGTTTTGTTTTTCAATGTTCAGTATTTTAAAAAAGTCATTGTTAGTTGAACATAACACTAGGCTTGATAAACTTGTGAATAGCCAGACCAGCACCTAAGGTTTGTTTGTATCATTCTCTGCATCTGTTCATAAGAATCTAGTTTTCTTCATATAATATGCATTTCTGTGTGAATCAAGGTCATATTGCAGATGTATGGTTCTCCTGTTGCTTGTTTCAGATGCTTGTGTTTGTGCATGTGTCTGCATAGGCCAGGCTAATAGTGGAATTTTAATGGTAAACAAAAACTTCTTCAAACGAAATGCCTTGAAGCTTTCAAAGATGATTTTAGCAATCTCAATCACAAAATTTTTATTGAAGTTCCAATGTTCTAAATTTTTGATTGAAGTGCTGCTTCATAATAAATATTTTGTTTTACAAGATGCTTGTGGCAAAACACAAGTAGGGTACTACCATGATAGAACTCAAATTATCAGAAACAGCTGACACCCCTTTGCACAGGGAGAGTTAGGCAATTGAATTATTTCTAATCTCTTAAAGGCAGGGGTCTCTAAACTGGGACAAAATCCGGCCTGCAAAGTTATATTGACATTATCAAACATATCCTGAAACAAAACAGTACACAAAATGTCTGACCTTTGAACTGTTGTGTAATATCTTATGTGACCCTCTAAAAAAAGTTTGGAGACCCTGTCCTAAAGCAACAACATTAGCAATAAAATTAACAAGTCTGGCATTTTTTTCTTTCCTTTATCACTAGACACTAAAAGAAATTATGTCAGGCTTACATATTTTGTATATGTGTTTTTCAGCTTTTATAGGTGTGGATTAAAAAACAAGTTGTTTGATTAAGGTTGAAAACAAATCCATTATGTCTATGGTAAGCATTTGCACTTGGTAAACTTCTTGCAAGTAAAACATTTTCATTGTAGTTTATTTTTGCTGAATGCTGTCGCATAAATTTCAGATGATGTTTTTAATGCTCTGGAGTAGCATTTTTTATATTTCTATAAATGTTTGAACTTGCTCGTGTTATTGTCTTTAGCATGGAAACCAAGAAAATCTATCACCTCATATTGTGCGGCAAGTTTATAAGGAGTTTACTGCTCTTAAAACTGATCCAGTTGAAGGAATTCAGTTAACGATGAATGAAGATGATGTATCAGAAATTCATGCCACTTTGGAAGGCCCCCGTAAGTGGTTCTGTAGCTGCAGTTGCATGATGTGGATGGTTTTTGTTATTGATTTGTTATTTGTAAAAAACATGAGACCCTAAATAGAGATCTCAAAATTAATTCCAGTGTCTCATATGCAAAAATGTATTAGGTTAAGTTGTTGGTGGCCACACGCATGATCAAGTGATCCTCTTTTTTGTTCTATTCGTCTGTTTGATTCATAAGTACCATCATTGGAAGATGAATGATTGTCACAAAAGCGTTTCAGTTCTATGCATGCACAGTTACCGGCAGGTATCTATAGTATGCAAGCTGTTTTCCTATTTAATATGTTCTGAAGCTAAATATTACAAAGATAAGTCAGCTGCATGCATATGATAATGTGAGAGGTTATAAGCTGGTTGATTTCACCTAGCAAGTCAAATCCAACTTGCCATTGCCAACCCCTGCTCTAAACTGAAGTTTAGATCAACGTGGAAAAACAGGCCAAAGCTGTGGGTTCTGTCAGAGGCTTTTACATTGAGTATTCTACAATAGAAAATGAAATACATGTTTCTTGTGAGTGTGGTAATAGAAATTCATCCGACCAGAATATTGACGAGGAAAAGGAAGCATTGAGCTTATAATTTGTGGTAGATACTGGTACCATTTTGAACTGGCAGTGTAAACTACAGTATGTACTAAAAATTGTGGGAATAAAAAAATCTGCTGTTAAACTGCTGAGAGGCTGTGTATACATGAAAAAATTGAAAAAAACATATCCAACATTAGTTGAACATAAAGTTAATTGCCGCGTTGCACAACAAATGAGTTAATATTTTTATTAAACTTAAAATTTAAGTTCTAAGCTCATTTGCTGGTTTGGACAGTCGTTGTTGCTGGCCTGATTAGAGCCAAGCCATGGAAAGAAAACGTGCTCGTTAGTATGAGCTGGGGTTTTGAGGTCGGTTTTGTATTGTCATGTTAAAACAACAATGATTGCTGTGTTGTTTGGTGTCAGCTCAGCTTCCTATCATCTAATGCTGTCATTAGACAAAGCAGCTGTTTTGTTTTGTGTTCTTTCTACTCTGAATTTGAGATCTTATGCATCGATGAGTAAATTGGTCTTGTGGCACTTGGTGTTGAACTCTTGTAATTATAGGCAAGAAGGCAAATGAAACAGTTGCTTCATATACTGGATGAACTATGTTGCCACACTGGAATTGTTCAAGAGTTACGTATGGTCACCAGCAATGGATAGTTGCCATGCTACCTAATCACATCAAAGAATTTTCACATCAAAGAAACGCTAGATGCTTTTCAAAATTTTAACCTTTTAATCTTTGTTTTTACATCGGTACATACTATCTGTTTGCTTAGAGGGTACTCCGTTTGCTGGCGGAGTGTTTAAGATGAAGATCTGCCTCACCAAAGAGTTTCCATCATCTCCACCAAAAGGATACTTCCTAACAAAGATCTTCCATCCAAACGTGAGTAGCTCGGGAGAAATATGCGTGAACACATTAAAGCAAGACTGGAACTCAAAGATGGGAATTCGAAACGTACTGCTGGTAAGTTACCGAACTGCTTGTCTGGCCAAGCGTTTGCTTTTGCTTGCTTCCCATCGATATAATTTACAGTAAAATGATTAATTTGTTTTCTGCGAGACAGATTATTTGGTAACAAGGAAAAAATTTGTGATTGAAGCTTTTGGCTCATTTTTAGGTCGAGTTTTGTTGGCAACTAAGGCTTATAACACTTAGCTTTCTGGAGGAGTCGTTTTGTTCATACACAATTACACACAAAGCTTACCGTGCGTTTGCGTCCACTGGATACAATCAAGCTCATGCAAATAAACAACCACTGAAGTGTATGTTGCTGGTTTTTTTTCGGTCATAGACCGAAAAGATTTTAAAATGACCGAAAAAAATTAAATCATTTCGGTCAGAATGTCTGAAAATATAGGCTAAAAAACGCTGATACGGCGAGTTTTAATACAACTGTGAGACAAATGACCGAAATGTCTCAGCGAAAAAAAGCAGGCATGTTGTCATGTATGACATGAAAATATAGTGATTTTAACACAAAAAAGGCACACTCTAACACGAATGTCAAGAAAAATGGTTTTTATCATTTGTTGCTCCATCACTCAAACAAGTGAAATGCTAAACTGGGGCTTCTTCAAACTCAATTTTCTGTTACTTAGTTTCTAACTTTCTACCCTATGTTTTGTTTCATTCCACAGTTCATACTGCGGTAGGCTGCGTTCAAAAGAAATATTAAAAGTGCTTTTTAAAATTGTGTTTCTGAAACACAGTAACTGTCTCGTGACTGATCAAAACAGTGATGAAATATCAGTAGTGAATAACCCATGTGGTTAGTCTCAGTTTGAAAGAGCATGGTACTCGATATGAATTTCCTAGCATCGGGACCCTCAACATTATTGTGTTTTTTTGCTGGCTACTTAAAGGATTGCTTTGGTAGGTGGAAAGACGCCCAATTTCTCTGTGACAAATAGCAAAAGTTTCCTGTGACAGGTGGCAAAAATTTCATGTGACAGGTGTCAAACTTTTCCTGTGGCAGGTGGCAAAAGTTTCCTGTCACATCTGGCAAAACGGATTTTTCCTGCTGTTTCGTTTACGGAGGTTGTGTTGGTGCAAAAACACAAAAATCGAACGAAATAAATTAATTGTGAAGCAGGTCGTAGCGTTTCTGCGAAATGTGCCAAAGCAATATAATAAGTCTACTATTATCATAAAGCTTTGGCTCCCTGACTTGGCCAGAGCGAAACAAAATATTGCGAAAGCTTTCCCCTGAAGATCAGATGTAAGTCATTAGTTACCGAAAATAAGCTTTTTTTTGTCACCAGCAGCAAAACACTGAAAGCAACTACTGTTAAACCTCGCAGACCATCAAATGCCTCCTCATCCACCCCAACCCCGAATCGGCGCTCAACGAGGAGGCTGGTCGTCTGTTGCTCGAACACTACGCAGACTACGAAGCGCGCGCGAAGCTGATGACCGAGATCCACGCTGTCCCGTCGTCGTCGGGCAAAACGAACAGTGGTGAAGATAAGCCGTCCACGAGCGGCGTTCACAAACTCGCGGACTCGGGCGCCAACGGCGCGCCCGCCGTCAAAAAACACGCCGCGGACAAGTTGCTGGAAAAGAAACGCAAAGAGAAGAAGCGGGTGCTCAAGCGCTTGTAGCGAAAGAATTTGAAAAATCACCGCCGCAGCGGACCCCGAGTTTGAGTCCTAGACATCGCTTTCGAATAATTTTACTGCGTAACAGTAGGCTGCATGCCTTACTCGTCGTACGTCGACCACCTGCAAACTTGCGAGTGTCGCAATGCGCGAGTGACGTCACGTGCCGTTCGAGCGTGACCGCTTTTTTAAAAAGACTGGAAAAGGGGGGTTTCCAGTCTGAAACGCGCCGGAATATGTTGCTGTTGTTGTGATGGTTTGAAAAATCAATTGCACTCGCGAAGTTGCCGTCGCTAGATTTTATGAGTTGTTGCTCTTGATATTTTTACGACGCGTTTTTTCGCAAGTCCGGTCACGCCACGGCGGGCATCCGACTCGCCCCACCCATTCCCCCCACCCGATTTTCCGAAAGCGCGCTGCGATTGTTTGGGGGCGACGAACGACGTCTTGACGTTTTTCCATCACGAACCACATCGATCCATCACGAACCACATCGAAATGCTGCGACTTCGATGTAATTTTCATTTTTCTGGTTAATTTCAGAGTCTATTGTCATATATGGTCTTACTGGGATCCATCCCCAAGTGCCGACTGAAACTTTTTTCCGGACGTTCAGCCATTAATACGACCCCAGTCTTGTATAAGAATGCCGAAGGGTACCATAGAGTGTCACCCCCCCCTTGCATTTTCTCGATGCCGTCATCATCACGTCATAGTTACGCGTGTATGGTGACTTTATTGCGATGTTATTTTCTTCGCATTGAAAATCACCAAAGTGGATTTCACGAAGCGTTTTGTTTTCTTTTGAACCCACTGTCTTAAAAGCGTTCGTCTCTGACTCTGAAAGAACGCGTCGATATGCTTTTTTTTGTAATATAACAATGAACTTTGCGAATTCATTCATATCGCCGTTAATTCCCTTGCGCGAAAATCAGCTGCTTGACCCCCGGTCAAAGGTCGCAGAAGCTCAGTGACCCGAGTCCGAGACTTCTTCGCATTTCAGCGACGGGAGAACGTGCCTTGAGACATTAAGCGAAGTTAATAAAACTCACGGGTTTCAGACTTTGCTCCGCTTTTTCTTGTGCACTCTCCAAAGGCGCTTCGAATTCGGCTCCATTAGTATATTGCTGTTATTGGAAAACGATACCAAACGGTGCTCAGCATTTTCTCAAAGGTTATCTTCGAAACTCGGCGGTGTCGCGTTGTGGGTGTGTGTCTCATAGTCATAGTCTTGGAAGATCATAAAGGGTATTCGCACAAAAAGCCTGCCGAAAAGTTAACCGTTAGTCATCCTGTGTTAACTGTCCAGCTCTCTTTTTCGCTTTCGCGTGAAAATATTGCTTCGAAAAGAGTGTGTCCATGTTGACTTTGACTCTAACCCAGGTCTCGCGGGCGAAAACCGTCGCCTTGTGATTCACTGTAAAATCAACTGAAGCAAAAGGCAGCTCCGAGTGGACCGTACCGCAACTTTTCTCTCTTCGCCACTTGACGTCTTTGGAAAATAAACTTGTTGTGATAGAAGCATACCCAACTGGAAAGCGCTGCTATAGTGCGTGTTAGCGAATTTCGTTCGCTTGTCGGTAAACCTGGCTCCGAAAATAATCTTGATGCCGTACTTGTTTGTTATCGTGGATTAGTGAACAACACGCTCTCCCCTTAATTTAAACGAATGCCCAGCAACGTGATACTTAGCCAACACAGAAGCTGCTGTGTGAGAAGGCACAGGTTTTGTTCGCCTGAGAAGGTAATTTGCATACAGCTGAGCAGGTCCCAATTTGCATGCAGCAAACGTGCGCAGCGACCTCGTTGACCCGACGGGATCACCGCTCCACGCTTTACGCTCGACCTCATCGCAACCCCCGTACGCATCGCCATCGTATCTGTTCTGACGAGCAAGATCGATTGTAATCAGTCAAGCAGATCCGTCACACGCGACCAGCTCCGGAAAGAATCCACCCCGCTCGCATCTGCGAACACTGTCAGCAGAAGCTCGTGTTCTGTCGTCGAAAGCTGCACCCGTTAAAATATGCCATTGTATCGTAAAGTTCATTGCTAAGCGCCCTCGTGCAGATTTTCCTTACGTCAATGCGGTGTGCTTGCCCGTTAGTGAATTCAAGGCTGTGGAGCTGGAGTCCAAGCAGTTTTGGATGGCTGGAGCCCGAGCCAGAAACGTTGAGGTAGTGGAACCGGAACCTGAAACTTCGGATCCACAGCCCTAGTTTGTGGGACAAGCCAGCTGTACAAATAACACACTGGTTTGCAATGGACCACATTCTGGAGGCGGAGGCAGAAACCTATGGACCAGGGGTTCTCAACCTTTTTCCCTTTAAGTACCCCCGAGTCATAAAACAATCAACCCGAACCCCCAGGTCAACTGGCAAAGCCGTGGATTTCACGCTGTTGCATCACAACAACGCAAGATCAGGCAAAAGCTACGCGGAGTTTTCAATCGGTACGCGTTTTCCTCTAGTAAAGAATATTAAAAAACAGCAATACATGAAAACTCAACTGCCATCCAAGTTCCCTTGGCAATCTTCCCGTGAATCCCTGCTTCAGATGTTGGGACTAGAGCCCGAAGTTGAAGTTCCGGATCCATAGCCCTGTTGGAGTGCAAACGAATCTGCGAAAGATTCGAACAACGGTTGCCCGGACGCAATCTCTAGATCACAGTTTCTTGACCTGGTCTCCATGAATGTGATTTGAAAGGCTTTGCTCTGAGAGTTCTAAAGGGTTAATAAGCTTCGCAGACATTTCGATTTCTACTGCGATGAGTTAGACCAGTGTTTCCCAACCTTTTTAGGTTAGCGGCACCCTGCAGGAAAAATATAAAATTTGCGGCACCCAGTGGCGAACCCATAGCAATTTGCTTATAAGATTTAATGACATTTTGAAAATGAGTTTTTAATGATACATTGGAAAACGTCTTACTCGCGGCACCCCTCAATATTGCAAATGACACCCTAGGGTGCCGCGGCACCCCGGTTGGGAACCACTGAGTTAGACTTTAAGTATTTATTGTAACGGATCTTCTTGAGGGGCCCGCAACCTTGTTGGGTTGTGCTTAGTGAGTGTGCAGGATGTGCAAAATGGGGACCCCCATTTTCAATTACGCGCTGTGAGGGGGTTCACGCGCTTTCAAAAATTTGTGAGATTTTCTTTATGATTGCATTTTCATTATAATTATTACACAAAACGTAATTTTGTTTGCAATATATTGTTACTAATAGTATGTTTTAACACATTTGTATTTTCAAACTGAAGCTAAGTAGCCAAACTGAAATGATGAAACATGAATAGCTTTCTGTTAATGATCAAAGGACAAGGGGCCCCTGTCAAAATGTGAAAGGCCCTCAACCAAGATGTTAGGTCCCCCTAATCAGAAGATAAGAAGGTTATTAGTCTTTGGTTAAACACAAATAGGGTCCCTCAATCAAAATTTAAGGTTTCAAATCTAATATAGAGCTCTTACTTTTGTGAATCATTTTGCTATTGGTTGCAAGCATGGACGCAATTTGGTGGGGGACACGGGGGCATAGGTGGCGCAACCGGGGGTGCCGCATGGATCTAGGCCCCACACTTTTAAATGTCAAAGTTTGCCTAAAGAAGTTTAAGTAACATAATTAGTATTGGGTCCATTGTTAAAGTAAATCCTTTAATGAAAAAAATGCTGCAGAATTTGGCAACATTTTGACAATATCATTTGTAATTTGGCAGGATTTCGTAATTTATGGCAGAATAAACACTACACAGATCATAGTCTGTCACCCTGCTGTGGCTTGCTTACCGCATTGGTGTTGTTGAACAGGGTTGCCAGATGGTGTAATATAACACAATTTTTAACAAAAATGGTGTAATTTTATATGCTTGTGTGCATGGGTGTCGGAAGAATTTTTTGCAGGGGGGTCTAGTAGATTTTTGCAAAAGTTTTTCTAGAGTTACATTTTGTTTGGTCGCGATGGCATCTTTTACATGAATTTCAATTCGCTTATGATGTCAATTCGGCAAAAACGTTCTTCATGCAATCCCCTAGAGATGCCGTTGTAGGTAAATTCTGTAGTTACCTTGCTTGTTAACTTTAGGGATTGAAGTTCCTTGCATATTGAGTTCTCCCAGACAAGAAACTTTACGGTAATTGCTTTTACTGATGCAAATATGTACGCGACTTCGATGACGCAACGCAATGATAAAAGCAACGGTTCCGCATCGTGCGATCTGACTCCCTAAACCTGCCTGTGTTATCGTTGCTGTGCGCTTGAGCAAGGCACTTAAAGATGCGCACTCAAAGGAGCCAAACAATCTGCACGTCCGTGGTGCCCGCTTTTAAAACTCCCGTTAATCAAAAAAATCTATCATCTTAACACCCTGCACTAGAGACAGCACGGGCCAGCACTTTTGCAGTCCGGCCCGCCTGGAGCTAATAAGAAACCGCCCGACCCGTCTATGCTAAACCACAACTTATTTTCTGGCCCGTGCCCCGTAATATGCCATAACCTCAAAACGAAAGTAACAACATTTAAGTTTTCAGTTCGCTGTCCTTTGGACAATAAAACCATGAAGTTTTAATGGCTATAGGTCCGCCAGAGCACTTTTGAAAACTTATTCGTCCGCTGCCTGTAATGTGACACTAACGCACGACAAGTGTGTGCTAGACGCACTACACTTGCTAGTAATATACTGAACCCAAACCTTAAACCCTAACCTAACACCTAATCCTAGACTAGGGAATCTCAAACTGAGGTAAATGCACCCCTAGACTAGTAGGGGTCAGTGGCGTAGCCACCCCAAATATTTGGAGGGGGCCAAAAAAATTGGGGGTGGCCAAAATATTTGATTTTAGGCGAATAACCCTATTTTGCTTAGAAAAACGCCTCTCAAACCACAAAATGACTATTTTCTAAACATTTGGCGGGCATGGCCCCTTTGCCCCCACAGCTACGCCTATATGGTAGGGGTGCATTTGCCTATCTGAAGGAGTACATTTATGGCGAGCAATAGAAGGGAAAAAATATGTTTACATATTATTCATTTCGAAATATGTATGTATCTATACATCAGTGGCTATTATTTTCAAAATCATTATATGCTTAAATTTGACACCAAGTGAGTTGATAAGCGTGTTGACAACCGTGTTGCAGCTTCATGTAAAAAAATCCTATTCATACAACATCCCTGATACACGATTGTTCATTTTTTGACTAAGATACCAATCGCTTAAATGCACATGCCATAGTTAAAATTATTCAAAATCAAATGCGTCCTTCAACTGCGAGTAGTGTCCCGACATTAAAACCACTTTTATTTCTATACAGCCTTAGAAAACAAAAGTATTTTGCTTTTGGTATCGACCAACAACCATGTAGTGTGGCTGTGAGATAATTCTACGGTCTGTAGTGGTACTACAGTGCATTTTGCTTTTCTGCGATGTTGAGAAAAGTGTTGTTGATAATATTTCGTGACAAATAATAGCCGACTGAGACACCAGAATTTGCTGGAAGTGGTATGAGGTAATGCTACTATATAACATAAGAATGCTTTTAAAAACAATATCTCGGGATACTGAGCATGTTACAAACTTCCACAAACAATGTCAAAATTTTGCAGAGAATTGCCACACTACATCGCATCGTACTTTATCAGATTAACAAAATCACGTTACCGGGGAAAACGGGCAAAGAAAAACAGACGTCGCGGCTGGACCTGGTCAAGAAAAGTGTTGATGTGTTAAAATTGAAATAGCATATACAGTAGAACCCGTCTAATTCGTCATCGTTTAATTCGCCAAGTCGGTTAATTCATCACTTTTTCGTCGGTCCCGGCAGAATCCCTATCTTTTGTGTACATTTCTGTTCGTCTAATTCGCCCTCGTCTAATTCGTCAATTTGGTTAATTCGTCACCTCTTTCTATCCCTGAGAAGCGTTTTGTTTGTCTAATTCGTCATTTGCAGTTTCGCTTTAGATGTCGAAGCAGCTAGTACGTGTGGGAATTCAAACAAATTAATGATCTTATCTGAGAATTGTTGCACCTCGAAATTTGTTTATCGAATTTATACACGAGGTGCGAAGCGTGACCTGACTCCCCATTGACCTGACTCCGCAAAGGTGCTTGCGATGTCGCTTTTATGACACTGCTTATGCAACGAATAGGTCAACACACTACCAAGCTACTTATTGCAACAGTTTCCCCACTATTGTATCTTATTTTAAACATTAGGTTTAACAGCATACTTGAAGATTCATCAAAACCGCAGTGCTTGCCTCCCAACCAGTCGCGCTCTCCGTGGCCTTGGGTAGTTTGTGCAGTAATGCGTTATACAAGACCATGCTAGTTTGATTGTTATATCATCAGTCCTACATCTTGAGTTTTATAACCTTTTTTACGAAACATGGAGCTTAAAGTGCATCATGAATTGGTTCCAAAGTGGCAAATACAGTTTTTATTTTTGGAATCATTCATAATTTCAGTATATTCTAACCTGCAGAAACCGCCCCCAAATCTCCGGTAAATCGTAAAATCGCCCCTTTAATGCATAAAATCGCCCCCAGGGGGCGATTTCGCTCACTTTGAACATCACTGCCGTAGCCTAAAGTTCTTCCCGAAAGATCTTAGGTTCGAACAAGCATTGCTTTTCCCTCACGAGGCAAAAAAGACACTGCCTAAATGAAAAAATAGCTGTAGTTGTTTCATTATTACTGTGCCTAAAGCACAGAGTCGAGACTTGGTTCCAATGAGAACAACGTATGATTCTATTTTCTTAATTTCAGGTTTTCGGAGTGCAAATTTTCCATGAGTTTCAGAGCAGGGGTCACTATTTTTAGAACAGGAGTCAAAAAAATAGACTCCGATCACCTCTACTCCAAACGAAGTATCTGGGCAAGCAGGGAGTTATTTCGCGTTATGCTTATTCATTAAGCAGAAGAAAGTGCGCTGTCAGAAGTGATTTTTGTGAGGTCGCAGCATTTCACCCACTTCGCATTTCGATTTTCAGGAAAAGTTTAACTGTGTGCAGTGCCGGATTAATGTAGCGAGGGGCCTGTAGAATTTCAAGAGCGCGGGGCTCTAAGTTTAAAAAATATCTCAACACCTGCTCAACCATAAAGTGTGTGGGCAAGGCATCCGTGTTACTAGCTTTACTCTCTGTATGCTTTCTCCAGTTCACATCGTGACATGACAGTCTGAGTATATCGTGCTGTCCGCCAGTGCTGCCAGATGGTTGTGACCTAAATGTGCTGAATGGTGTCACAAAAAATTGCTAGATTCTGCTAAAAGTCTTGTCACAAATTTTCGGCTAAAATCTGCTGAAAGCAGTGAAATTCTGTTAAAAATCTGTAATTTTTAAAATGATTAAAAGAAACCTATGAAGTTAGCCTACAATATATTAATTTTTCGTCTTGCACTCGCTCTCAATAAGCATGGGCTGAAAATACAGGTCTTAACCAACACACCTTTCGGCCAACAACTTTCTTTCAGTCAATATTTTGAGCAATGTAACTGCAGCTTACCTCGTTTTTTGTATGACACACAGTTCTTGATGATCTCTTTCAAATGGTTGCATGTTTTTATGCAGTGGTACAATGCTCAGCGACAAACAATCTGAGCATAGCTTCAGCCCTACTTTGTAAGTCTGGTCTTTGTAACTTAAAAGTTTGTGTTGCATTAAGGAGAATGCAGGAAGTTCTTCAGTCTTATCTGAGTGCTTTTGGTACCAATTATGCCTTTTAAGTTCACAATATTTCGCTATGACTGCATTATTGCAAACTTCGCAAAAGGGTTTTCTTGAATCAGCAGGATAGCCAGTAGGCACTGAGTCAACTTTTAAGTTCTGAATCTTGCAACCATATATGTTGAAACTTTTGTCAGATTTGGTTTACCAGGAAGTTTTTTACCAGACAATACTACTTCCTGGCGTAACTGAACCACTTGGAAATATCGTGCCGTGGGATAAAACATATTCTACCAATGTTGTCTTTCAACCTAACGGGCTCACTAAGCACCAAGTCATTTAAATTTTTGTTATTATAATGCTTGAAGAAACTTTTTTTGCATCATAATGTAAATTCCAAATAATTGTAGGCAGCTGGTTGTGCGTTGTCCTGGTGGTACCCAATTAAAAACGTAATAAAGAAGATAAGTATATTTTTTTCATGAAGGTGTAAAAGTTTTCATCTTGAAAAACTGTTGAAACAGGTTTTTGGTCAGGAATTTGTTTCCTGGTAAACCTGCTAAACTGTTGGTAAAACCCTGCTAGAAAGATTGAAAATTTTACAGGTAACAGAGAGAAAATCCTGATGTTAGCAACAAATCAGCTAAAATGGCAACACTCATACTGACCGCAATAGGCCTATGCCTTTTGCTACGTAAATGTACAAAAATAATCAAACAAGAATTTCTGGACACAGAAAGCGTTCAATTGAAAACTGTCGCTTACTACTTATGGCAAATTTTGCAAAATACTGACTTCTTAGACTGAAATAAATCTTATGCATAATGTAATAGATAAGATTTATTACAGAAGACCTCGGGGCCCCAAAAGCGCGGGGCCCGTAGCAATTGCTACATTTGCTACTATTGTTAATCCGGCACTGACTGTGTCGCGAGTAACTAAAGGCTCGATGGCATTATTGAAGGTCTGTGCTTGGCCGGTAGTGTGATTGAGTTTTCAGTTTGCGGTGATGTTTTTCCATTTCTTGTTTTTTTTACAGGAACTGAAGATATTCAGAGTTTACGACTCCCTTATGTAAAGCGTTATGGCCTTGTGCCGAGATCGTTGAAA
>Ga0210059_1003009_pt1 | contig 26776 bp, 24 predicted proteins | sample Ectturendosymbi2_FD_188042 | JGI IMG/M metagenome (GOLD analysis project Ga0210059, IMG submission 188042) | Ecteinascidia turbinata endosymbiont from Florida, USA - Sample 2 (SPAdes) (version 2) | ecosystem: Host-associated > Tunicates > Ascidians > Unclassified | place: Key West, Florida... | reverse complement strand
CTTCTCTTCCAAATCGAGACATCCCAGCTACGGTGGTTTGGCCATGTCTGTCTAGAACAGGGGTGGGCAACCCCTGGCACGCGTGCCGAACTTGGCACGCGAGCACTTCTATCCGGCACGTGAGCGAGGCCTCAAAAACGAGATCCTCCCCCCTGCGAATAAAAAGTTAAAATGCTTGTGCATAAATGTAACTTTTTACTGCAAATTTTGTTAAAAACAAATGCATATTTCTCACGATTTTATTGCAACAAAAACTTGTCCTAGTTATGAGTTTTAGTAATTTTCGGACAGATGCGGGTTTGAGACCGAAAAAGTGCGGGGCGGGTGCGGGTTAGGATGGTCTGCGGGACGGGTGCGGGTTAGAAGTGTGCGGGCAAAATTTCTCAAACTCTTGCGGGGCGGGTGCGGACACAAAATTTCAACCCGTGCAGAACTCTAATAGCTAACCACTTTTGTGCTCTTGTGTCTGTAATTGCGTCTGTGATATGGACCACGAGTCCGCAATAAAATATTATTCTTATTGTAATATGTGTTTGGTCCCGGTGTCAAGCGAAATTTATGACTTTACGCCATGTGCACATGCACAGAGCAATATTCCACATTATCAAATACGCTGAGAAAACTGACTATTAAGGCTTAGAGCAGGGTTTCTCAACCTGTGAGCCATGACCCGCTAGTGGGCCACAGAAGAATTTTTAAGGGGCCACGGCCTCATATTATTGAAATTGAGTAAGTTTTCCAAGTTAAATGTTTTAATCGAAAATGTAGGTAGCTCTTCAGCTACAAACGTCTTATTATGCTCTATCGTAATTATGTGTTAAATGCTATTGCAACGTGGAAATTTCAACATAGCCTACCACGTTGTAGTCCCGTCGCCACGGAGGGGCATTGGTGGGCTTAGCCCTCCCAAACAAAGCTCCGAGACCCCTCAAATTGAAACATGAAACACTATAAGTTAGTGGAATTTTTGTCAAATTTGAATGTCAAGCCCCCTGCATGAATGCAAAGCTCCCCCGCACAAACGTAAAGCCCAGCTATTGATGACTTTCTGGCGACGGTTCTTCCACGTTGTGCACAATATGAAGTTACTGATGGCATTTTGAGGCAGACAGGCGGCTCTTGTTACCATGAAAATGATATTTTAGAAGCAGGTTGAATGAGGAAGAAGACTTGACGCTTCCGGGAATCAATACACCCATGGAAGATGGCACCGGATCCTTGGTGTGCATGCGGTTCTGGAGAAGCTCAAACAGCGGAACATATCATAAGTGGACGTTGTGACTCTTTCCAGATGCCTGGAGCGAATGCAGATCTTGCTTCACTCCTACCGGCTCGCTGCGCCTGGTTAGAAGAAAATGATCTTGCAGTTTAATCATAAGCACGACGACGACTTGATCAGTGCATTATCATGTATTGAGCTTCGGATATTCATTTTTTCATTCATTTTCATGCCCGCTTTTCCTCTCGGTAGGTTCGCAGGGGCTGCAGCTCTAGGAGAACTTGAGATACCTCATGGTCAACACCAGTGGCGCATCTAGGGTATGGCAGGCATGGCACGTGCCATGGGCGCCACTTTGACGGGGGCGCAAAAATTGCTTGGCAGAACTTAAAATCTTTATGTACAGTTTCTTGAACCTCTATTTTGCGCCCCATGCCAGGGACGTAAAAAGGTTGGATGGCGCCCAGGACAATAAGCAAGTTTGGCGCGCCCATGTGCGAACCTGAGGTCTTTCCGAAGCAAATGTAATGTAGCAAATGTACTGTTGAAGAAAGTACTTGTGACATTGTTGGGCCTTTTCGGCGCCCCACGCAGCGCGCCCATGGTGATTTGGTGCCTGGGGAATTGTGCCCCTCTTGTCCCCCCTCATTATGCACCTTTCCCATGCATTCATAAACTGCAAAGCTGCATCAACACCGCGCCCTTACCTAAAGCGTTAAGTCGGTCATGGTACGCCAGCACCATTAAGCATTATGACAAAACTGTGGTACTGTGACATGCTATAGTACGAGGGTCAGACATTTTGGCAGAACAAGAACGCTCGCTTGCCATATCTACGAGACCTCGTCCTTCTCCCGCTGTAAGAAAGGATAAGTCAGTCCATACTGCTGCATTTCAGGCAGGAAGATATTAGTCAGAATCTGGCTGAGACGAGTTTAAGTTCGTGGGTGTGAGAATCTGACTGTTGCGCAAATAACTGCTGTTGAGGTCGTACAGATTTACAAATTACTTAAATTACTGCGGCCCACCTTTATGAAACTTCTTCGATCGCCACTAGTGTCCGATAAATAGGCTAAATATAATGCTCCATTCCGGAGACTAAGGTAGAGAACATTGGTTTGCCCTCGAAAAATTAGCAGTTAGTATCGTTGTCGTACTAGTTGAGCAAAAATGCTGACTCATGCAAGAGATTTGTTAGTCTTGTTTAGAGCTAGCTTTTTCTGTCCAAATTTGGCTTTCTGTTCGATGTCCGATGCCTTGTGAAAAGGTCCTGACTGTGAGAAACTAAAATCTACGTGTGATAATTTAGGAGCTGTGTAAAGTTCAGATGTAGATGGCAAGCAATTATACGAGAAGAGTCTAAAATAGATTGCAAAATGCTGGTTTCAAGTGGTGTAACTTAAAATTATCACGTCCTGAAGTCCTCCTGCGTCCTGACATTCTTCGAAATGCTTTGCAAATAATGCTAATGATGGCAGTTATACAGTATTTATTGCAAGTTGCGAATGATCTTTCAGTAAACTGAAACTGGTCCTTTCATAACTCCGGGCCTCACTGATTAACAATAAGTCAGGGAAGGTTACGTGATATAGTTTTGATGAGAATAGAAAGGGAGGAAACAGCAAACGCTTGCTGTACTTTGATGAAATCATAGACGACTTTACTTGGATAAAGGCACGGAAACTGTTGTTTTGTTTTAATTAGCATATTTGTGTAATTTAACCGGAAAAGGTTGGATATGTTTATGTTTCGATGGAATTGTGTTTTTTGAACAGAAGTGATACATTACTGGCATTAAATAGTTTATTGCACAATTCAAATTGAATGTTTTTTGTTTAGAAAGAAACTGTCGTTTGCAGTTGCAATATGTGGTTTGATTTTTTGTAAGATATATAATTTTGTCAGGCAACAATATGTAGACCTGTGGACTACGATATCGTTATTATTTGAATGTTATTGATGCTTATCATAATAAAAATAAACTATAGAAATATGTTGTAGTCGTCATGGATAATTCATATTTTATTTGCTGAAAAGTTTAAAGAAAAAGTAAACACAAGTATTTTCAGTTTAAAAAAAAATTATTTTCTTTATGGTTTATCTTTCGCAAAAATTGTGCCTACATTTAATATGTAAATTATTAGGAAGGGCGCAGATTTAAATTTTGCCATGGGCGCCACTTTGCATGGGTACGCCACTGGTCAACACTACAGCAATCTCAGATAATTCTGCTCCCTCCACACCAAAACGGGACCAAGAAAGGTCGGAGATATCATCACGTCACCTGATCCTTGGGCGTACTCTTAGCCGCTTTCCCGTGGGATAGCCAGCAGGACTTGCATCGCCAATCTTTCCCGAGACGTTCTAGACCAGGGGCGGGCAACCTTTTTCGGTTTGCGTGCCAAATCAATGACAAAATTGTTCCGCGTGCCAACCAAAATTTGTGGTGAGGGGTCTGAATTTTGGGCCCCTGTAGGCGCTTGACCCCCCAAGTGGGGGTATGGAGTGCGGCTGATACGGCTCTGTTTGCAGGCATATGGCATCAAAAGCACATAAGGGTTAAATTAAATAACGGATTGTTAACAAACGAAAATGAAGAAACGGACACTGAGTTTCATCAGATAATACTGCGACTTGTAAGTTATTAAACGACAGTTATTTACTCAAGCGATTTATTTACATATAACGCTAAATGTTTCAAAACATTCTCTGGCGATCATTTGCCAACAGTTTGCGTAGCATGCTGAAACTTCGCTCCACAGTGCATGAAGTTGCTTAGCAATTTAACAATTTGGCATACAGTTATGGACTGATGTTTGTTTGGCCGGGTCATTTCTACAATTGCTTTTAGGTCAGTGATTCCCAACCTTTTTTATGCCGTGGGCCACTTGTCGCTTTCAGCAGAATGTCGTGGCCCACCATAACAGAACTATAAAAAAATCTACTCTCAGTTTTCATTTAGGTGCAAATATGAGCAAACGAAATATGTGCTTTACGATAATACATCGATTTTTATTTAATTTTAGCATCAGCAACACTAAGCAGATTGCGAGATAAACTTCAGTGTAATTTTTGCTCTTGTGTGACGTTTTCGACCAGATTGTCAATTCTTGGCTGCGTAGTGGAAAGAGCGCATCTGTGATCGTCTTCTAGAGTAAATTCGAGTCGGTTTCGATTTTTCGTTTTCACGAGCAGAGGGGTACAATCCAGATTCACATAAATATGTGTTGGGGAAGAGAAGTAAGTTTTTGAGAGCTTCTTTGCAAACATTTGAATAACTATCATACACTTTCAGCTAAAAATCGTATTAGTTTCGAAAACGTATTTGGTCCAGAATCGTTCCGAAGGTCAACCATCATCTTGCGTGCATACTGCAACATTCTCGACTGGAACAACAAAAAAATTTATCACCACATCCAAGCTGTTTTGATGATTTCGGGAAAACACAAATTCCTCACGAAGCCCTCTAGGGTGTTCAACAAAATTCGATGCTATATCAACATCCACTATATCACCAGCCGCCGTGGCACAATCTCGAACATAGAAAAATTTCCTGCTTCAGCGTTTCGCTTCCACTTGTAAGTTTTCCACGAATGCGCTGAGGGTGTCAATGAAATCGAAGACCGTCCTTCCCTTTCCTTGCAGTTTCAGACTAACATTATGGAGTTATTGAAATATGTCAGCAAGATATGCCAAGCGAAAAATAAAATGGTTAGTTTTGAGACTGGATACCATTCTGTTTTCTCCTTGATCGCCGAGTATTGATTTTAATTGTTACATACTGCTCGATGCGTGCATCTGAGTCTACTATCATACATTCTGAATCTGGCGTAATATGTTTGGCAATTCAAACCACGCAGATAGATGGAAAGCTGGGCAGAAACCCTGCGATACGATATATTGCGTCGGCAGCGATATTTCAGGTTCACGAGAGCTGCTTCAAACCCCAATCAGTGAATCTGAACATATCAAAATGCGAAATGGCGCCATGGCCCACCTAAAACCGCCTGTGGCTCACCAGTGGGCCATGGCCCACCGGTTGGGAACCACTGTTTTAGGTCATTATTCAGTTCAAATCGGTTATCAAAGAGAACAGAACTATACTGAAATAGTTATCAAGCATGTTTTTTAAATCACACTTATACATTTTGCGCAAGAGGCTTACTTGATAAAAGTTGCATGTGAAAAGAAAAAAGATGCAATATAAAATTCCTGCAACCAGCTCATTGTACTACATAAATTCTGAGTATTTCAGAAGCTGTAAAAAAGTTGAAAAACTAGCCCTGCTCATAACGTCTGAAGACAAGTCTAACAACCAGCAAATTCAAGCTACTCATTCTTTTTCATTGACAACCAAACCAAAACTTTCCACAGATCTGATCTTTCGCAGTCAACAGATTTGAGGTGATAAAAAAGACGTTTCAGCTCAGTTGTGACTAGCTGTGCGTTAAGCGTTGTTTTATCCATTTAGAAGTGCTGCTAGACTGAATTATTCCTCACCAAGTACGACGGTAGAATTGGAAAATGTTCACGTGCCCACCACATGGCAAGAGTCTGAGCTAATGTTTCGCAACAGTGGGTTGTTACATCATAATGTAATAATTGCTGCAGGCCTACTATCCTAAGCGCAATGCTGGTAAATAAATTTAGTATATCCATGTGTTCTGCGATTTTTGAGCTGAATAAGCTCACGTGCTTTGGCTCAACGCTCAGTTACCCGCACAAAGAATTTCTCAACCCGCGCCCGCCCCGCACCCGTATCAAGTACAAACCGCACCCGCCCCGCAGCAAGTTCAACCCGCATCCACCCCGCACGCAAAGCAGTGCGGGTTCCCGCACCTGCCCCCGAAAATGCGGGTACCCGCAACCCGCGTGGGTTAACCTGCCCCGCGCAGGACTCCATTAGCTATACATCAGCGCGCATTACAGAATCGGTGTTTGCACATGACCAACATTTAGGAGCAAAACACTTTATCATCACAACTGTATCGTCACAAAACAACTGTATCGTCATTCACAAGAAGCACAAAAAATGGATATCCATACAATAGCGCATCACATAACCAGTGTTAGTACGTGTCCAACCTTGAGAGGAGTAAAACGCCTTCCAAGCACTTCTTACTTTTTATGCTTGGTGTGTACACAGTGTCCACATATTTTTTACTGCACAAAAGCAATACTGATGAGACGCAAACTCCGAAACAATTCACGGACAACTACTGCATTTGGTCTCCATCATACAGGAGCGTTGAATAATTGAGGAAAAATGAAGATCTGTAAAAAGCATCACATATCATCAGCATTCAGCAAGCGTTAGGTGATTCTCAACCATATATTGCATCCCGTTCTGGTTAAGCCCAGCTGAATAAGAGTTCATCAAAACGACTTTAAATAATGAATTCGAAGATAATGGATCCTTTGCCTTACCCAGTTAGTTATAGTGAAGGGGTCTAAAATAGACATTTTATTGAGAGAAAATCTTTGTCCACTTCTCTGCACCGGTTATAGGATAACTGCCATCAACGACAACTTCTAACAGGACAATTACCAACCAGACAACTACCAACAATTTAACTAACGACTATGACAGCTGCCAATTGTCCTAGTTGGCTGTTGTTCTAGAACCGTACAATACCTACAGTAAACTAAAAATATTTGTTAATTATAAGCCTGAACATACCGAAAAACTTTTATTCTTGTGTAAAACGTTAGTATGGGCTGCAGATTTAATGAAGATCTACATAAATCCAAAATAACAAACCCTACTGATTTCTCAATTCGACTCCATCTCTGAGCAAAATTGGAACATTTTAACTGTCTTCAAACCATTTGCGTTTATTAATTAATACACATAACCAGAAATAGGCGCACACTTTTATATGCCGGAACTTATAGATCTGCGGCGAGAGATAAAACTCCCAAGTAGTAAAGTAATGTGTACATACGTGATGAACAGAATCTATTACGAGATACGTTTCCTAATTACGTCAACTTTAACTACAGTAGCTCTGAGTAGGTTTTGTAGATCTCGCGGAGGAATACATCTGAATCATGAAAACGATACGCAAAGCTTCTGAATGATTTGCGCTTGATTGAGCAAGACTTCGAGCGATCAAGTAGCATGACCAACGATGCTGTAACTCATGACCATTGGTGACTCGTGGTACCGTGGTCAGTGATTCGATTCAAATGAAAAGCGCAGACCCACTAACCAGCGTCTCGTAATCACTTCTGAAACGCTTTCATAAATACAGCAGCGAAGTTAGTGGGCAATGGGCATCCATACATTGACGAAGCAAAAGAACGGGTATAGGAATATTCTCAAGGAAAAAGCAACTTCATCCATGCAAAACAAAACGGTAACATATCATAATTTTTTGGCGCAAAACAGGGCCGCATCCAAACCTACTCGGGGATATCTTTGGAATGGAGGGCATCAGCATCGTCAATTTCGTCTAATTCTATTGACTGCGGAAGAAAGCAGGCGTCTTTCCACTTTTTCGGGAGATGTACGAAGTCTGAATTTGACGGATCAGTAATTTTGAAACCAACTGGCTTGATTAAAGGAAAAGACCGTTTTCCTTTCCATTCAGCTTCGATGCCCCAGTCGCAATCACATGTTGAACAACTAATTTTATTCTTTTTCTTCCATGCTGCATTGCCCATGGACGAGGTTTTTCGAGGATGGTCATGTCTTTTGAACTTTTCTTGAAATTCTTTTGTAAGGCAAAAAAATCTTCCATGCCTTTCTCGCCTGCGAACCAAGATCAAACACTTATCATGCGAAACGTATCTGCATGTTGCAACCTAAATATACATTACATATTAGGGTCGAAAATTACAGTCTTTTTTTGTTAAAATCAATCGATGTTAATGGACTTATTGCCAGGGATGCGGAGTCGGAGGTTTTTGGATGGAGTCGGATTCCTAACAACAGTGGGAGGCGGAGTCGGATTCTTTTGTTCGACTCCGGATGTCCAATTGGATCATTTTTTACATCACACTCCTAAATTGAGAATTCCTGTTGAAATGGTGCAATTTTTTGAAACTTTTGTTGAAACAGAGATTTCTTGCTGTGCACCACGATTTGCGTTGACTTTAACAGCCAAATTTCATTCCCTTTATGGAGTCGGAGTCGGAAAATTTTGAAAGTTGGAGTAGGGAATCGGAAATTTTTGAAAGTTCGAAGTTGGAGTCGGATATTTTACCTCCAAATCCGCAACCCTGCTCATTACGAAACTTTGAGTTGATTCACGTGATCAGTGATAAATTTCCAGAACGAATCGTTACATCACAATCAAGCTGCCAAAAAAGAACTGATGCTGATTGTACTCGACTTTGACAAAACTCGACAAACATGCGACAAGTGAAACATGTGCAATCTGCGCAGTTGTCGCCAAAGTACAGTATAGATAGGTCCAACACTATCGCCTCGGCCAATGACTTTTCCGCAGCTGCGTGTCCAGCGTTCGAATCTTGCTTGGTTCGTCGAGAAAAGAAGGTTCGAAAAAGTCGCTTTCTAAAATTAGCGGGAATATTTGTGAAAAAATAGGTGTTGAGGTTTCGCGCCATAAACGGACCAGAAACTTGTCACAAAGCGTCGGTGGCTGTGAGCCACTCCTCATTGCGAGATTTTTGCGTGAAAAAGGATAAATAAATAACAGTCACAGCAAATGTGATTTGTCAGTCAACAATTTACGTACTGCTTAGTTGGAGGATTATTTTTAAAGCATGAGCGAGAGGTTCTTTTTGTGCACGGGGTGAGATTTTGGATCAGCCAGAGCTTTAGCTATCGCAATGGTTTCATATTGAGGTGTAGTGCTCATATTAACAAAACCTCTTTTTGTAAAGTCTAGATTATGATCCCAAACATTAAGGCTTTACTCAAAAAATGTCACAGATCAAGTTGTAAGCGTTAGGAAGTTGGGATTGTTAATCAGAAAACAAAAACAGTTTTTAAAGTATCTAACTGCGGTAAAAAGGAAAAATAAAACAGCTTTTTTTTGTTAACCAATTATAGCTTCCTCGATGTATGCCTTCAGTCCTTCACGGACTCGGAAACAAAATAAGCTATTCTGAGCATGTAGAGCGCTTTGTGGGTAATTGCAGTGTGCTTGGTAAACCTTAATGTTGTTTATGGCGAAAGACTTCAAGGCTGCCATCAAAATTGCACTGCTTGCACATCAGTTATTTTGCTCTTAATTTAACCTTTTCACAATCGGGACGTCAGTTCTCTTAACTCTTTGAAACGCAAGATTATGTGATCGAAGTGCGGATTGCTTTACTCTAATGTCAAGTTCACACAAACGTGCTTCACTTTAGATGCACACGGCAGCCAGCCACCAATAGGTACGACAGGCTTTTACTGAACCACTGCTCACACTCTGCAGGCATCGAGCCGAATACTTCAACAGGGGGAAAATATTCATAACTTCAGTGAAATGGATGAAAATTTATACGCTTATCTTATCCACAGTAACAAGTTTGTTGTCAGTTATAAGGAGAAAGTCGCTTTATTTTCTTTATTCTTAGCTATGTCACAAAAAACGGGCTATTATTCAAAACAGCCAAAATGCGATCGGATGTTCTGTGCACGTTGTAATTAAATTCCCGTATTAATAATAAACATGTAAGACTCATTAACAGGCAGGCATGCTTTGATTGAGCCTTAAAGATTTAATGCAAGCTCACATCCTACAACAAAATGCGAAAGTGGCCAATGAGGCTTTCTGCCAGTTGTGCAGCCATCCCAAAAATTTTTTTGGGGCCAAATACTTTTACTGTAAGCGAGAAACGGCATTTTGTTGGGGACACTGCTTCTCAAAGGACAAAATGACAAGTTATGATAGAAATTTGGGGGTGCATGGCCACCTTGGCATCCCCTTGCATATGCCTACGCTTTCTGCTATATAGCATGATCGCCATGAGCATTCGTGTAATCATAGGAACAATCTGCATTAGCATTATCACCCAAAACGCAAAATTTTGGTACCATTTCTCCGAAAAGCCATTGTTATCCAACGCGTGCATGGTTCCCTATCGTTGATAAACCATTGTTCTAACAAAAATGTGTTCGTAGATCTCGAGTTCAATTGCGAACCCCATCTCTGCGAAGACATCTGCTATAAAAAGATAAACTATTGCCAAAATATCAAACGCTGATAGATGCGAACTTGTGCATCAAACAAACCATTGCAACAAAGTTTAACAAAACCGATTTTTAATGTTTAATGTGACCAAACAACAAAGTTTTGATGCTGACTGGTAACAAGGTGCATTCTCAACAAAGGCAGTGGTTTCAACAGAAGATTTCGTCGGCGCAGTTCGAATTTGAGAACCTGCGACATTGTGGGGCCTTCGTATTGCTTCCCAATGAGGAGAGGAATGCATTAATTTTAGACGCCTACATACGCTATTTATTGAAAGAAATAAACTTTATGTCTGCAGGAAAATCGTTATTTCGACTGCATGAAAACGAAGAAAGATTAAGATTTTGATGTGATTTGTAGCAGGAGCGGAATAACACCACCTGCCCAATTTACCTGATGTCGATCGATTTGCACACAAACTTATCACATTTTCTGCAGCTTAGAATGAATTCTTTATCCGTGCATTTTTGCAGCTCAGCAGATTTCTTTTTTTCTTCCCGGCTTTTATTTTCATTGGCATCATCTGCTTGAAGTTGCTTAAGCTGCCGAAGAAAGGTAATACAAATGAACAAATGCAGAATTTTTCTTTTGAACCTGATAACTGAAATGGATAGCAGAGCATGAAGCAACCACATTAGTTTTCCTTTAAGAAACAAGGCAAAAACGAGATTTTTTCAACAAAAACTTTTTTCTAGGAACACAAACTGTGTCTGTGAGACATACGCGGTCAACTTTTAAACTCTTTTCTGGGGTATTGAGATGAATCTTTGGCCGCGGATCATACAGTCTAGGAACTGTAATAGCTAAAAACAATTTGCCATTTCAGAAATATACACAAGGTAATTTTGAGGCACTTTCTGGTGTTATAACCATAGCAGATCAACTCTGTCATCAAGTGCAAAAGTAAAATCATGCAGAATAAAGAAATACAGTTGCATCTAACGCTACAATACTGGCAACAAAACCGATTAAGGCTAAACTATGACCAGGGTTGAATGAGAATGATTGCAACATTTAGGAAAGAGCCGAAAAAAACGTTAGATCAAAGTTAACTATCAAATTTGTGGCTTTGGTCAAAGTGAAGTTAGGATTTCAATCCAGACCCTTGGTATGTCAAGAAATCAGTAAACAACAAATAACTAATTGTGACGCTAAGTTTCCAGCATTACTTTCAAATCGGTAGCAAGGAAAACAAAGAAAATGGAAGGACTTGTTGCCAAACAACTGAGACATTTCATGTAACTGGTAGAGCTTCATAAGTCATTTGCAAACAACACTACACACAATTAAAAAATGTCGTGCTGCGGATAGTCAACGAACAGCGAATGTTTAATTTTGGGATGGTTTAAATAAACTTTTCTCGCCACGGGTTGATATAATATTTTGTGATTGGTCCAGTCTGAGTCTTGCACGACCAATAGGCGCAGCACGTTTATCGTTTTTGTAAGTAACCCCATTTTACGTATGGTAACGTTGTCACAATCAAGTACATGATGATATTTCCGTTCTTCCCTTTATTCGAGCAAATTCGGTAAGAAGGAGCCATGATTTAGTTTTCCTTTAAACGTATTTCTCCCTTTAAGCCTAACGCACACGAGATTTGCAGGAATAACCTTTTTCTCAAACTCGTTGGTGTTGTCTTGTTTGTCTTTGTCAATCTGCAGCTCACTCATCGCATCTTCCATTAGTTTTTCTTTGAAAATGTTCAATTCGTCATGGCTGTTTACTTTCTGAGAGGAAAGTTGGAGTAATTTTCCGAATTTATTCCGTACTCGTCCTGCGGAAACAAAACCTCAGAAAGTTACGATACGCCTGTTTGTCATAATCATATAATTTTGTCATCACCTACTTCTCCGAAGTTTCAAAACAGAGATTGCTGCTCATGATTGAGTATAAAGAGGTATGCTGCAAATGTTCTGGTTGAATCGCAAAAGCTACTCATCGCACAGCTTCTACCTGTGAGTATCGGTCTACAAACACATGAGGATGAACGGCACAAGCACAGTACCTTTCGTCTGGATGCGACCTATTTCGCTCCTTATGTAATCGTATTTGATGACGCAGTTACAGTCAACGACGTCCAAACCCTCTCCTGCCGCTTCTGGAGTGCAGATCAGAAGATTTCTTTTTCCGTCTCGGAAAGAATCTAAAGTTGCCTGTTGTTGTTTGTAGGTCATATCTGAAAAAAGCAAAAAACGCTGATGTCAAATTTGAAACAGTAGTTTTAAACCTTTTTCATGCAGCGACCCATTTTGCAACCAAATTTAACCTAACGACCCCCTTCCGAAAATTTCCAGTCATGCATATGAAATGTAGTTGCGTTTGCACAAAGAAAAATACAATGACTAAAAATACCGTACGATATCACTATGTTGAGCAAGGACTCATTCATTAAATTCATGCACATGGCAGTGTTGGTGAGAGAGACCCGTGCCGTATGCAAATCATTCCACAGCACAACTCTTGAAAAATAGAGTAACTCCCAAGTTAGCTACCATATTCAAATATCTAATTTACAGACACAGCACATTCTGACGTCACAGAGTTATTCGTGCGTTGCCAAACGCAACAGTACTGTAATGGTCATAATCACACTCAAAACTTTGTAATGGTCATAATCACACTTAAAAGAATTTTTAATGGAAAAGTAGGCTACCATTTTTGTCAGGTTATCCGATTATGTTGGCTATGACGAAAAGTGTTTCCACATACGAAATCTAAAATCTATAAGCAATTATGAAGATTTTAATCAGAAGCTCTCGCAATCCCTAGAAAAATGGCAATCGCGAACTCAAGTTGAAAACCACTGCTTTGAAAGCTCTACCTCAGTGGATACCACCTTACGACACTCCTAAAAAGTGAGTAGTAGAAATAAACTTTCATTCTGATCGTTTTGTACGCGAGTTAGGGCGACACAAACGGTCTGCCAGCCTCCGTTTCTACCCAGTGTTTTGGGCCAAGTCTCTCAGCATTCTCCGTTTCGCGGTGAATTCTGAGAAGCGCGTGCTCTACCACTGGATATCTCATCAGGCAAAATAATGTTTGTGCTGAATCTATCGAGCTTTTATCATGTTTTTGTAAGTAGACACACCATTTATGACAACGAAAAGTAAAGAACAAACAATACACCTGATTTTCTATTAGTGAGTTTGAACGATTTGGTGTACGGTAACTATTTTCTAATCAGAGCAGCAGATATTGCCTATCAGAAGAAGTAGTGGGAAATACAAAGTGAACCACGTTGCTGACGTACTTAGCTCGCTCGAACCACGACCAGTTCCGATGAACGCTTCAGGGTTGAGACGCTTTAAATTTTCTTTGCTCTCCATCCATTTCTGAATGGCGCAAAAAATTGTTGAAAAATGAAGTAAATTGTTACGTGTAAATGCAAAAACGACATCACGCATTGGACTAATACTGCCCCAGCCGCAACAAACCACAAAGTAAATTTTTTACAGCTTTGTTCAACGCAACATGTTGGAGTTGACTTATCCCAAGTAGCGTTAAACCCAACAAAGTATTTCGTTAAACCCAATAGAGCATTTCCCAACAAAGCGTTTTCAATCTCCATTTTTTGACGATACCTTAGATAAGTCGTGACCATCACTTGTCAAATACTCAGAAAACACCAAAAAGCAGGTAAACGCCAAGTAACTGGTGTTTTTTGCGAATTTGGTCAGTCTATGATTTGTGTTGCAAGGGGAACAGGTACAAAATCTTGAGGATAAAGCTCCAGTTCCGCAATTCTTAACTTGGGTGAATACGTTAAACAGTACATATTTTGGTTCTTATCGTAGCATGTTTTTTTACAAATGTCGAATTCCCAATCGTTGATGTGTTTTGGTTACCCTCAATGCTACGCACACCTCCCCAGGCACGCACGCATGCTACATACATCTTTAACTGATCAGAATAAACCATTTCTGCACAAATGTGTCGCCGACGACTGACAAACACCAAATAGTTTCGTAACTTGACACTCACAGCCAGTTTTTTAGTTTAAGAAATCTGCAAGTGGCTTAAAATTCAAGCCAACAACAGAAAGTTAAAAAAAACAAAAAACACCTTCAACGACGCTGCATATTCTCTTGTCTCTACCATTAGCATCACTTTTGAATCTCTGTTTTCCTCAAAAATGTTGTTCAGCTCGTCTTCAATGACTTTCAGATTTTCGTTTTGCGAAGCTTGTTCATTGCTTAAATCTTCAAGAGTTCCTATTTGATCTGAACAGCAATATCAAGACAGGTTTTATTTTTGTAAGATAATTCTGGAGTCTTTGCAGTTTATCCGTTTTTACAAAGTTAACAATTTTGCAAGTTATTTATGACTTCTCGCTCAGGAAGTGTTGCAGCCACGAACTGTTCCATCGGGCTGATATTTTCGGTGCCATCTGTCATGTAATGAAATAGAGAGTGCGTTTAAAAAAGTGTTCACTTTGGTTTAACAAGGTAAAAATTTGAGCACGCAATAGAAGTTTTTCTGTAACACGAATTTTCTGTTGCCAAACATTCCAGACATTGCTTAGTAAGATGTCACCAAATGATCAGATCCAAACCGAGTAAGGCACAATTTCTGCTAAGATCTTCAAAAAGTGCAGCACAAACCAATGCTCAGCTAAAAAAAACTCCGTTTTTGTTGTTTTCTGGATTTATAGCTGGCACATTGCGCCCCCGTTTCCAAAAAACATCGCGTGGGTTGAACTGCGACACTGCATTGCTTGTGCAAGAGAAGTCAATAATACACCCAAGAGATTTGCTTTCCTATTACCTTTCTAGTTGGGGGAAGGTAGGGGCTTTTCGGAACCAAAAAAATGGGCACAAAATATCCTAGCACAAATTTGTAATCCACATTGGGCGACATTTTGCAGTTTTCAAACAATATTAAGCATTTTTTGAAAACTCCGAAACTGTGCAGGGTGCCAGTAGCAGTGTGGTGTTGGGCCGTAAAACTGGCCCAGTCTTCAGCAGGAAATGTAGGCAAAAAAGGCCCAAACCCTTTTTCAAGTTGTACGCCCATTTGAAATAAAATATTGAGAAGCGTCTAGACTTGAGAAAATTGATGACAGACTAGAGAAAATTGATGAAGAAACAGGAAGTTGGGTGAACAGTGTCCTTCCCTCCTATATAATGTGGTTTCCGTTGTGTGATTCGCTTTGTTTGTACATTTTTTCAAGTGAATGTTTTTAACCAAAAACCTCCGATAAAATTCGAGAGCAAAATGCAACAAATGGTGCTTTGTTCACAGGTGCAATATTGCAGCACAACAAACATCCGCCCATTCGCGACAGCTTGTACAGAACCAGAAAGTATTATAATATCATGAATTACTTTGTTGCCCAGCGATAAATCGGCGCTATCTTACCTTGTATCAGCTTGAGCAGAACCGTTTCGGTTTCGTTGGGTTCATCACCTTGCGACTCCAGTTTATTTTCAATAAAATGTTTGAGTTGCTCCACGCAATCTATCGCTTGGCATTTCTTGTAATGCATTAAAGCTCGGTTGCTGACCTGAGATAGAGAAAAACCAAAATAACTTAGAAAAATTCGGTGGCCAGACTGGCGTGCTTTTAATTCACAAACCTTAACAACTGCTCAGGGACTGAAAGTGGCAACACAAACTATGAACCAAACAGAGCATGTATGCATAAGTAATGACAATACGTAGAAAGAAGCCAAGCGAAACAAGTGTATTCACCTTTAAATACTCAATGCAAGCAATCACATCTCTCGAGTGCTCGAACTTCGTGTACAAAACGTGCCTGTTGAGAACCTCGCACTGGTGTTCGAAGTCATGGACACCTTTCTTCATCTCATTCAAGTTTCTCATTGGCGGTTTGCGCTTTTCAAATTTCCGGAACACTGCAGCGAACGTTTAACTCGGTTAAAGAAAACGCATCGGATGCTTTTCAACGCGCTAATTAAAAAAGTTAAATTCCAGACGTTGTTGCGAAACATTAGACGGCACATGTCAAACAAGCCGAGTAGTGGAAAGGATTGATTTTAACTGTTTGCGAATGAGGGTTGAACCGTTTTTAACATTTTGCGTCAACAAAACTGATCAAAGTCTATGTAAAAACACCCTCTGCAGTATGTTTTTCCACCCAATATCTGTAGTTTTCTTTTCAATCAAAACGTTGCCAAGACAAGCTGTTCTGTTTACCTTCATTTCTGCAGCGCTATTGACATTTGCAGTGGATTGCGTGATTATGAGCAATATATCAGAACGCAACAACACAGGAAGTAATGGCTGGACAACAAACGTTTGGAAAATTCATATGTCCTTTACACCAACCGTCAAACCGTTCAATCAGATGTTCCTTTACAATCTTCTCCATAAACGAATGCAAATGTGTTTCAAGTGGGCTGTTCTTATTCTCTTTAAGTATGATTGTATCTGGATAAGAAAATAAAAAACTTGCAAAACTAAGGTAGTTAAATATGTATAATGAAGAAACTTGATCAACGTCTGTTAAAAACTGACTTCAACGATTCCAACCACATGTTCACTAAAATCAGTGACTTTGAAAAGGGTAAGAAAAACTGTCTTTAACCGAACATACCCGAACCGAGATAAATGGTGAAGGTATCAACAAAAGCAAACGTTAGCGATAAAATAATTATATAAATCATGAAACATGACGAATTTGCTCTGTATGAACAAAAAAACTAGAGAAATATTGGAGCAAATGCCAATTTTGGTGTTTCGCATTTTTTTCATTCTTTTGCAAAATCGCTGTAAGTTTCACCTCTTCCTCCAGTTTATGACTGCATCAACCTTATTCAGTAGCACAGTCGGCCGTGGAACAACTTTAATATTCTAAAACTTAAAATCTTCAACAAAATTTGATGCAATCTTATCACAAAAAGTGCGTGCAACTATCCAGTCTGAATCAACACTCGACAAAGCAAAGCCGTCCAGGTTGGACCTAGGATGCTCTTTTATTCACACTTCTGAAATATGCTGCGACAAGTATTTGACAAATCGAACAGGCGACCAGCTGTGTCTGAGAACAACACAGTACACATTTTTCCAGAGATTAAAAAAAGACAAAAGCAACCAATGCGTGGAGAGATTCTGCTGGGTTACGTGTATATAAGACGAAACTATGAGTGCTTTTCTTTTGAGGTTCATTTGCCGCTTGCTGTATCTACAAACAAAATCTCCAACCTTCATCAGGAAGAGGAATATGTTTCCTCAGTTCCTCCTTATCTTCTTCGCGCACGGTGGCGATCCCACCGACCGCATCCAAGTTGGCGCAAAGGTGGATCATGTACTCCTTGGCCTTTCCGACATCTGTGGCTTTGCCGATCCCAAGAGTCGCAGTTAGTCCAACGACCTAAAAGTTCGCAAATCAGCGCATCTTAAAATATCTGTTTGTCACAGTCTGTTAAGCTCAGGTGACTCCAGGTGTAGCGGGCAGACAATCTCTTCTAAACAGCAGTATTGAGCAATCTTGTGATGGATGAGTTATTTTGCACACAGCAGATAGGCTTAAGCTATAGAATAATCCAAACAAGTCAGTCCTACAACACGAACCTAAAAATGTAAGACGTAATGCATGAAGATTCGGAGCAGTGATAAAGGGCAAAATTTCATATTAACGTCAATCTGCCGCTGCTAGTGCAATTGCAAAAATGAAGAAATAAATGCTGGGTGTTTTACAACTTTGGAATGGCACGCTTGATTCGGAAGTTGAATGTAATTACCAGGGACGATGTCTGTTTTCCTCAAAGGATGATTTCTACACCAGACGTCGTAAAAGACACTTCCAAACTTAACCGGGAAACGTTTAGGACGAACTTCACAACTGCAGTTCACCTGGGGAAAATTCTTATCCGGATTTTTGCGCTTCAGATCTATGTACTGGCGCATGATCTTGTTGTACGGATTGTCTTTAACGCAATGATGGCATTCGTCAAAAATGAACAAGTCGAAAGACGTCAGGCCAAGGAATCCCGACTCAGTGCTTTTCTGTGAAGAGAAAAAAACAAATAACATGACGACGTGCATGCGGGTCAGATGATGAAGCTAGACATATGAAGTTTATCGCAGCAATTTTAGCTCTTTGTCAACAAATTGTCAGCTTTATTGTATATTCCATAATGCGTAGCTGGAAAAGCTCACCTTCATTGCATTTGCTAGAATCTGAGGGGTGAGGGCTATAACCGATGCCTGACTCAACATCAGCAAGCCGTGATCCGTGCCACCGTGGATTGCTTGAACCCTAACAAAAGTCTAAAGGTATTGTACAGTAGTCTTTGTCATAAAAAGCGACAAATGTGCAAGTGAAGATGTTATACCTGGTAGTTCCTCATATTTTTACCAACATCTAAACTTATGAGTCGTTTTCAGTTAGCTCAGCAGACGTTTATTTTTACAGCAAATATCTAACCAAACATGAGGTCACAGCAGGTACATATCTAAAAGCGTACTCTTTAATTCAGCGATTGCGGCAGTATAAGTTGACAATTTTCTGAACTGAACTGTATATATTTACTTCACCACTAAAAATCAGTTGCACTCAACGAAATCAATGAAGTTCACAGAATCAATACATTGACCTTTGACACCCAAGAAAAACAGGTTGAAGGTAGCATCAAGGCTAGTGCAGTAAAAATGCTACGGGCAAGAACAGTATCAACAAAAAATACCAGCGTACTTTACGTCTTCCGGGAGATAACTTTCCAATCTTCCTGCTTGCTGGTTTACAAGAGCGACACCAGGAGCAAAGAACAAAATTCTTGCTTGCTCTTCCAGATTTAACTCCTTCTTTGCGTTCAGATAGTGTAGGATAACGTGCGCAGCAATGAATGTCTTCCCGCAACCTAGGAACAAGTTCAAATAACGCACTGTGTCGGTTTCCTACTCTATGCATAAAAGGTACAAATACTCCATTGCATCTTCCCCTTTGTTGCCGAGAGATTCTGGCCAGCCAGAGGTTTTCTAGGTAAGCGTACATTACAGACTATCATTATGACATGGTGTTTGCCAATCAGCGGTGGGAAATTGACATTTAGAGATACTGCAGCAATAATAATTTTCAGTGATTCCGTGGATCGCAGATCTCACTCCAAGAACAGATTCAGTGGTTATACTTGTTTATATATACAAAGCACAATGCAGTATAATCATAGTGCAACTACTGGTGCTTAACACAGTATTTTTACCTGAAGGAGCACAAATGATAATATTTTCTTGCTGCGTTGCTCGGTCCACCAAGTAACGCTGATACTCTCTCAGCTTCAAATCTGCATGTTGCCCTTTCTTCGTTGATTTGTTGCTGACATGCTTCACTTGCGTTCCACCTGCAAGCACAACATATGCCTCTTGTTTAGAAGAGTGAAACAACGGTACCTATTGAAACAGATACTTGCAGTTGACTGTGATGTGGTGGGCCTACGCGACAGTTGTTCGTTTGGCAAACAACTCTGTCAAGGCTGATTGAACTGTAGTTAAACTATACAATTAATGTTATTTTTTTGAAATTATGGACCCCTTGGTAGAAAATCAAATAAACACGAAGCCCGAAATTGATTTTCGCTTATTTGCATTTGCTTAGGTGCTTAATTAGGGGTTTAACAATGGGCTTTTTAGAAATGACACATAAGTGTGACTTCACGAAAGCACTTAGAAGTATTTTATTATGACGCAACGTATTGCGCCGAGCGGACGAGTTAAGCGACCTCACAAAAACCTCAGCAGAGCAATCTCATAATTACTTGGTTGGTTTGGTCGGAAAGTTGGTTACCTAGAAGAATCGTGCTGACTTGGGAATAGCGAAATGGGAAGCATATTTTTACGAGGGGGCAATGAATTTCTAGCCAGCTTTTTGTTTTTAATCATCACACTTTTTGAAGACGATGCAGATTGCATTCTACCATTACTGCAGATTTGAAGACGATGCAGATTGAATTCTACCATTACTACGTTTCCTTAGCATTCAAGCGATTCTGCAGAACTGAAAATGAAGAAAAAATTTGCGATACTAAAGGGCCACTACAGTGTTCTGGAAACGTCCGAATAAATTTACATTAAGTGTTTCGGGTTTTTGGCATAAAATTCTCACCTCAAAACACAAAAGTACCACGCAAAGCAAAAATGTCAAGCAAAAAATTTAGCTTTCAACTGCAATCGTTCCTACTCCAAAAACGGCTTCTCAAAAAAGTGCAAATTAAGGAAAACAGTCAACTGAGAACAACGTCCGCTACATGATACTTACCCGTACTACAATCTGATTCTTCTTGCAGAATCACCTTGTCCTGTTACAAACAAAACCGAATGAATCGAATCTACAATCATTTTTTCAGACACGGGGAGAACATCCATTTGTGGAAATGTTTTAATGGAAGCCATCAAAGTTAAACGAGTGAATTACAGAAGAAGAAGTACTGTTTACAAACCTATTAACAAAAACGTTGCAAATAAACAGTGTCGTACCGAAAAAAACAGCAATAATGGCGTTAAATTCAAACGGTTCCATTGCGACAAGCAACACGATAAAAACATACATATTGCAGTCACATAATTTCTGAGCTAAAACCAGAACGAAGTAAACAAAAGAACCTAAAAATGCATGAAAAATACTGTATAACAAAAAAACGACAAGTAGTTGACTAAACAGACTGCAATCGTAATGTTAGTCCAAAATATGGTACAAGCAAAGTTGAAACTTTTCTTATACCATTCAAGCAATCATGCATTGGATAAAAAATCTCCTAAAGAAAACAACATCGAGTTCAATACTTTTGAGCGTTACCTTGATGTTTTAAGACAGGATCGGTAATTAGTAATTCCCAGCCTGTATGCATAACAAAAATTTCATATTTGTTGCCTACCGCTGCACGCATTCTGGAGCTTCATTTCAATGAATTTGAGCTATTTAACAAACTGCAGTTGGGTTGGAAGCTTTTTCAAAAAAAGTTTTACAGCCATGCTCTAAATTGAAATTTTCGTTGGGGAAAACTAAAACTTCAAGCAGCATTTAACCATTTTGGCAAGGACAGTAGGCCTATCACTTACACACCAATGCGTACTACCAATGAAGCTAGCGTAATAGCGTCAACAGTGAGTGTAAAAATAAAAATCCACACCGTTCCAGCAAAATTCAGGACTGCCTAGTTGCGAAATCACTTGTAACTGATGTCTTTGCAAAAAGCAATTACGAAAAGAGGCTACTGGTTAAGATCAAAGTAGCTTTCCTTGGTTGAAGATCAACTAATGTACCACAGGTTACCAATTCCACTGTAGCAACTTTTTCAATTGATCTTCATTATTCACGTGAAGAATCTGTTACCTGTTTTGTTTGTGGCAGTGTATTCTTGTCAACAATATTTTGTGGAAGTTGTTCTTCCATATTCCCTCCCAGAGTTTGTACAGGTAAGCGTAGTGCAGAAGTGTTATTTGCAGCGAAATCGTCCGCGCAAGTCTTGGGTTCGGAAAAATCTAAACCGGAAAAATCCAAACATCACCAGGTTCGGAAAAATCTAGTGACATTTCAACAAAACGATGAAAAGATAATAAAGTACTTCATAATGGGCGAAGACCACTTTCTTAATACAAACAGCATCACGACTTAATCGTCTTCACGTACCAACTGTTCTGGCAACTTGTGTTTCGTGATCATCGTTTTCCTGCCAACGAGAAAAGATTTGCAATGCGTGAACAGTGTTAAACATCTCAAGGCGACAAATAGTGACTTTTCAAAACACCACTTGCTTCCGCAACGCGCTTCTTATAGTGGCTTCACTTCACACTTCGGTTTTACTAACGTTTGACTGCTATTAGTAGAACAGTAATAATGCCAGTAGCATGAGAGGCAGCGCACGACTGCCCGAAAAAAACACTGTGAAATGTGAATCCTATTCAGACATGCAAACTATTAAGTTATAAAGCAAACGTGTGCTTTACAATTACAAAACAAACAGTTAAAATACCATCTCTTTAACAATGCTGTCAAGGACTGAGATAAAAATCTCAGGATTGATAGGAAAACGATCCAAAAATCATAGCCAATAACTGAGAAGCTTTAAAGACGAGGTATATAGATAAAAGTCTTCAACAACTGTAGTACCAATTTACCGAGTATTTTATATGTACTGCAGCGCTGTCAGTTGCATCATCAGTTTCATTTGTGTCTTCCAACTTTTCTTCTCCTGTAATGTTACAGTGTGAGCGCTAGGTAACAGGGCTTTCATCAAATTCTTGCGGCAGACAATAAAATCCACGCCACTGGTTCCTGACGCGGCGCCTACGGACCCTTCTTGGGGCGCTTGAAAATGTTTTCAATAGTTTTATGGATTCCTTTGTTCAACGGCATAAGGGATGACGAGAATCATCGGTGAAAAGTACAAACTTTATCAGGAACGGTTTAAAATTAAAGCCTTCATCGCGTAGAATTGCCATCCAAGTTTTTGAGAAATATCTGTGTTACGCATACTGTCTTTGAAAAACAAAGTTATCATTCTTATTTTACGTATTTGTTCAAATTCTAAGTTTTGGGTAAGGATCTAGGGGTTTACAATTTCTTTGAGGTGGTCCTTGATCAGAACAAAATTTTGGTAATAACTGATGCACATTATTTGGATGAACCTCCACCTAATTTTTTTTGTCGCTGAGACATTTCGGCCATTTGTCCCATAATAGCGTTAAAACTTGCCGCAACAGTATTCACTAGCTTGTAGTTTCAGACATTATGATGGAATTGACTTAATTTGTTTCGGCCATATAAAGAAAATTTGGTCTGTGACCGAAATAACCCAAAAAAACTACTGATGCAAGAAAAGGCAGTATTAGACTTCGAAGAAAAAAGTACAATCTGATTTCCTTGAATTTAAACTTTAAAACTTTAGTTCTTTTACATTTGCAGCATAGAAAACAAACTTACTATGCGAAACTAGTGTTACCAGCAAAGCATCAATAACAAACAGCGCGGAGTTTGAAAGGCAGATGTTCGGATTTACTTCATATAAAAAAAACGTACACAGTCTTTATAGCTCACCAAAATACAATAACATTGTTTCAGCGATGGAGCCACTTTCGCCATACAAAGCCAGATTCTCATCCTTGGCATATCGATACAAGTCTTTGATCCACCCAGGTCCACTGGCCTGCAAAACCTCAAACAAAGCCCAGCGACCATTCGTTTCTCCTCGATGGTTGATGATGGCCTTGATTTCATCGCTAAACGTACAAAAGCTTCATAAAATGATTGCGACAAAACTGTAAACAACTTAAGAAAGTTATAAAATCTTACACAGTTTACCCACCGCAAAGAATACAGCAAACATCATAGCAAGAAACTGGGACGCCAAATCTTGCTTTAGTCCGAAAATTACGCGACTGCAACCAGCAATGTACACCTTTATTGTCCTTAGAAAGTAGTTGCATTTAACATTAAGATAAGAATAGCGACAACGTAACTTGGGCATTCCATTCATTTTTTACAGATAGCTTCTCCCAAAACAATGAAAAATGACTATTTGACATGAAAATCTTTTTCAACTATCTCCCACATACCGCTCAAATCCTGTGTACATAGTCTCGTTTGTGGTATTATGTGTCTTAATTTTTATTTAAACGACCGATGTGCGGCTTCAGCTGCGGTAGCACTTCGCCTTTTGTTAAGTGAGGGGCAACTGAATGGCAAGCATGAAAACGCGAGAACATACGTAGACGGTTGTAACAAACGTCTGAATCAGGGTGCCTGCACAGAACCACAAGCGCGCATGGTTACAGTTGTACTGAAATTACAGTAAGCAAGGCATGTTTTCTCCTTGTCAACAATAACGGTTGCGGGGTTAGAACATAAACATAATTATATGCAGTTTGAGCTGCAAAATTCTGATTTGTCCTAAAGACCGTGTTTTACAAAACCGCATGTAAATATTTGGCAAACAATATCTTTCAATACCCATTTGAGGGTTACTTTTATAAGAGTGGCAAGATGTTCAGCGACAAAGCGCCAACAAATAGTTTGTGACACGAAAACCGAGTGACATGACACTCTGGCTATATTAGCGGAAAACTCCACACACTCGCTGCTTGCTTTTGTAAAACTTGTGTGCGGCTTGAAATTTTTGTGCCAAAAACTGAAATAAACTTTCCGGTTGCTTTTCTCGTCACTGCGGAGTTCGTATGAGAGAAAACATAACGATTTTAAGTCTATGCTTTTTTAGCTGCAGTCATATTAACTAGGTTTCGCTAGACTGATGTCTGCCGTTGATCGAAAGACCCACATGCGGCGTCATTTGCTTTGAAACTGCCACATCTGTTTAAAATGTGTTACGTAGTTAATGCAATGATGTGATTCATCAAGTTAACCTGATATGCAAACATTTGTGCGACTGAACCTGCTATGCAACATTTTCTACAGCAGCATTGTTAGAGTCCTGCTGTGCATGAAGGTTCTACATCACAAAACATTCTAGAAATAAAACAAGTTCAGAATTTCTTTGAGCGACTAGACAAATGGAAGATGTATCCGGCCACAGTATCGGACTAGCGGCAAAGCGATCAACTGCCGAATAATACTGTCGAACAAGTATGATGTCAGTGAATGGCCAGGCCATCGTACTACCAGCAACAAATCGTCATCAAACTCCAACAAAGTGTACATATTACGTCACAGGAAATCTGACCAAAAAAGCGCTCAACCCAAAGAAGTCTTCTTGATCGTTTGTTTTATTTTGGTAGATTTGCATACTTATGTTTCTGAAAAGGAGCCCGTTTCGTCATCGCTGAAAAAAACGTGGCGGAGAGAGCGGTTGATATCGGTGATAGTACCGTTGCAAAAACTCAACGGTTAATAAAAAAAATAGTTAAACATACTATTTATCGTCTGAAATGTACGTTCTCATTGACTGTAGAAAATGTTCCGCGGGAATATGATGAAACTTCGGAAAAAGAAATGTAAAAATTTGCCTCCTAGTTTCATTTTCTTCGAAGTATTGGATGTATGTGCTCAACTTCGGACTCGGTATTTCACTTTCGCACATAAATTCCTGCAGCCACTTTTGACCTGCACAAAGTTTTCACAACACTGATACGAGGTAACATCTCGTGACAAAGTATGCATCTGGAAAATTTGTAACATCCTAAATGTCGCGACTCGCGAGCCACTTCTCCAAATAAAGCGATCCCAGCTGCGTGACCAGAATGCTATCCCAAGAAAGGTTAGCGAGACGATTCGTGTTGTTTACAACCAACTGAAAGCCACGTAGAGGTCAACCACAACCCGGGCGGTGTCAGTTTCGAAACCTCCTACAGCTGGTTCCCACCGCGACCTTCCAAGAAAAGACGCGAATTGGAAAAACAGATCAATAGAAAATCTTCGTAGATGTTACACCAATGCATGAATTAGAGCAGGGGTCCCTAACCTTTATCTGACCACGTACCCCTTTAGCATTTCTACAGATGAGCATTTCTTATGACGAAAAGGCTTGAATAAAATTACAAAAATCCACTGAATTTTAATGTAACTTTTAGAATTTTATGACTACAAAGGTAAAACTCCGTTTTTATGTCTCAAAGGCAATTTGTTATGTCTGTATAATAAATGTACTCCTTCAGATAGGCAAATGTACCCCTGCGGGCACATGTACCCCAGGTTGGGAACCTTTGAATTAGAGCAGTGTTTCTCAACCCCGAGTCCCCGGACTCATTTGAGTCCGCGGAAGGCTCTGGGTGAGTCCGCAAGCACTAGGGGCAAACAAGTTTTCTGCAATGCCCTCACACAATAATAACTTTATCAACTTTATACAACTGACGTTCTTGTTCATACAGGGATTATAATGCACCTGACCAGCGTGAAAAATTCAATAATCTGCCTGTCCGCAGGGCATTCATATTTTTGAGTTATAGTGTGTACAGCAGCTGAAACGTAAAGTTGTTATCTAAACTGCAGTTTATTTTCGCTGTCTTAGTTTATAATTGCTAAACGAAAGCAGGCGTTTGCGTATAACGACAACTACTTGAAACTTGGATTTAATTCAGTCATGGTAAACGGCAAAATCCGGCCACAGTCGTGCATTACTTAGAATCCTTGCTCACGGATCTCTTAAAGAAGCTACGCCGGCATCTCGAGTAAAAATATGTAAAATACTTTGACGAAATCCTTGAGCTTTTTAAAGACGAAAAACACCAGGTAACGTGAAGTCGTCGCACTTTTCTACTTCAGGAGTAAAAGCTTAGTCCCATAATAAAGCAGTGCGTGCTTCTTTTTCTGTAACTTGGAAAAATGCAAGAGCAACAGCGCCTTATACAGCAGGAGAGAGCTTGGTCAAACCAGCAGCCGTGAAAATAACCAGGATAATGTGCAGTTATGCCGTAGCTAATAAGTTAGCTATGGTTTTTCTTTAAACAACACCATCAAGTGGCGTATCCGAGAACTTTCAGTCGATATTCTGAAACAA
>Ga0210059_1003008_pt1 | contig 26776 bp, 14 predicted proteins | sample Ectturendosymbi2_FD_188042 | JGI IMG/M metagenome (GOLD analysis project Ga0210059, IMG submission 188042) | Ecteinascidia turbinata endosymbiont from Florida, USA - Sample 2 (SPAdes) (version 2) | ecosystem: Host-associated > Tunicates > Ascidians > Unclassified | place: Key West, Florida... | reverse complement strand
AGAACCTCACAACCAACCTGGTTTTTATCTGAGGCAGGAGACAGTCTGTGGGAGACACTGATCTCTTCCGCTTTCAAGTCCACCCCAACCATTTTTGAAACACGGAGAATTAGATCATCAGTGTTCTCATTCTTATTCCAGGCCAGTCCTTGAAACTCGAGGCATTCGCGACGGCCATACTGTTCAAGGTCGTTGACTTCCTCGTGAGTCTGGCTCGTCACAGCCTCAAGTTTGCGGACATGCAGTTTGAGGTCCTGGTTTTCAGCCTGCAAAACCTTGACTTCTTCATCTTTGGAATTTAGCCTCAGCTTCATGTCCTCATATTGTTCAGACAAGAATTGTTGACTCCTTCTAAGCTCTTTGATTTCTTCAGTTAACTGAAGCAGCGAGGTGCTGTTATCAACAAGAGACTCAGATATCTTGTCAAGCTTATCCGAAATGTTCTTTACATCATTCTGTGTAGCAGGTGTTGCCATCTTGCTTCTTAACAGTATCAGAGTATACAGTTTCGATATTTATAACAAGCCTACAAACCTTTGGTGAACTTTGGTGAACTGGAGTGTGCGTGTTTATACTATGGACTTCGTGTCTGGTCATAAACAAATAAATCAAATTTAATTTAAAAATGTTTTACATGGGAGGATCAGGACTGGATCATACTGATGATTTTCCATAATTTTGCGGCTCAGGACTGGATCAGATTCAATTTTTTCGGATCAGGATTGGACTCGGACTGAAACATTTTACAGTCCGCTCATCTCTGGGGCTCATTGTCAAGGCTGAACATTTGAACCACACAATGTGCGTTGTGCAATTCCGAATGACGTCAAAAACTTCACTGAACACTATATATGATCACTATCCGGCTTGCCGGTTGAATATCCAGCAGGATAGTGAGTTTGCAACAGGATCCGGATATTCAAAAACTAATTTCAAACGGGAACCGGACACGGACTAGGATATCCGAAACGCTTTTATCGAGATTTCGAGGATTCAGACTTTTTTGGAAAAAGTTGCACATTGCACAATAATTCATTTATTATCTTCAGAAGCATCTTTTCAGCTTTCTGTGCCAGAACGCCGAGTCTGTCGATAGTGTAATCTCTGTACCGTAGTTTAATCCCATTCCACGTCTTAATCTGCTACCTGAACACGCCAAGTTTGTCAGCATGAGTCTGCTGCTTTTGTAACAAGATACTGATAGGGCTCTTTCAGTAGCCTAGGCTATACATTAAGGAAATTGTTTGCTACGAGCGTGGACTAGGGCTAGGCAGTGTAGGCCTCCTGTGATCTGTAGTCTAGACTAGCTAGAGTAGTCTAGCTGTTTTAATGTGGTCTGTAGTCTAGCCTAAGCCCTGCTGTCTTCACGCCTCGTCCATGTGAGCCTGCATTGACTGATTGTTAAACGATACCAGGCCAGACAGCATTTTTTTCTGAAAAATAATATGCAAAATTGTTGTTTTGTGACATTGACATTGACTTGTTATGTTAGACTAAATTTCAAGTCAGTCATTTCAACATATATGACATAGTTCAAGCCAGTTTGTTGTTTTAAATGCTGTTTTAGTTTGTAGACTAGCATTGACAGTTAGGTTTGATTAAAGTGCAACAATGGGTAAGATTAATAAATGAAATTATGACCGTGAAATTATGGATGGTATTAAAATCTAATCATTGTTACTAAACATATGACTAACGAAACGCTTGGTGTGGTAACTTTGAACAGAACCGTCGCCAGAAAGTCTTCAGTAGGGGGCTTTACCTTTGCACAGGGGGCTTGATATTCTTAAATTTGAACAAACACCAATCTTGTAGTGTGCTTCATATTTCAAGTTGGGGGAGTTTGGAGCTTTGTTTGGGGGGCTAAGTCCACCAAAGCACCCCTGTGGCGACGGGTCTGAGTGGCAAAGTTTCAGCTTGGTTTTTGATGCAGTGGACTCTGAATAGTACTTAGGTTATGCGATATGTCAAGACTGCAAGGTATGTCAAGCTTTGTTTATAAGCATGACAGGGCCCAAAGTGGCACAACGCATTCAGGTAGTGTCTACTCTGCTTCATAAGTCTAAACCTGTGCTGGGATTATTTTGACACAGTTGGTTGAAGTGGTCTTGTGACAAGTATGATACGCAAAGAGACCGTTGGTTGGGGTGTTTATGGTTAGGGTTTAGGACCAGGGCCTATGGTAAAGGTTTAGTGCCAAGTTATAGGTTCAAGGATTCAGAGTATAGAGTTAAGGTTTAGCCTACAGTTCATGTAATGCAAACAAGAAGCTGCTAACTGCTTGCCAGCCCTGAAACCATGACAATACTCATCCATCCACGGAACTGAATTGTTTCAGATGTCATGTTCAACTAAGCAGGACGTGTTTTCCAAAATTTTCATGTGGCTACTTCAACCAATCATGTTAAGCTAAAGGCAAAACAACTCCAGCAGTTATTTTGCTTAACAAAGCAAAATAAACACAGCAAAAGAATGTATGCTGAGCTTCATAATATGCTTTCGAATAGTTTTCGGATAAGGATAGTACGATTTCAACCAAAACAGAATTTGGATCGGATACGGATATCGTTTTTCAAAAACAGGATAGGATCGGATAGTAAAAATCTACAATCCGATCATCTCTGCTGAACATGAACCAAACCTGTGCCAATTTTCACAGATTAAATGAAGTAATCTTGAAACTGAACAAAAGGTTATGAAAAAATTCAAACAAAATTATCAAACCCAAATCTGGTTAGTCAGAAATTATAAAATCCAATGCAAATCCATGAAAAAACTCCGCAGGATTTAAATCCAAATCGATGCTCACAGTCTGCTGTCCGACAGAGGTGTACAGGAGTCGGAGTAGACTCCGGCCGGAGTCTAAATGATTTTCGAAAATAGGTGTGGGCCGGAGTTGATTTTTATAAGGAAGGGCCGGAGTCAGTTTTTTAATAAGAGGTTAGTTTGTTTCATACTGATTATTATTATTATTGCAGATTGTTTTTTACAAAGCATGTTGTAACATAATCTTCAAATGTTCAAAGTATTTCACAGGAAGTCTTAAAATTTTACTAGAACTTGGATGTAAGTCAGGTTAGGTTGGTGAGTTTCATGTGCGCAAAGATTTGGACAATTTCTTGTTCATGGTGATACGTTAAAAATCTGTTGGCCAATGAAATTTAGCTCACATAAAAAGTTTAGGTAGTGTCTCAACAACCAGCATATCCAGTCTTTCTGTTTGAAGGACAAAAAGTACCGTATCCTGCATCCAGTTTTCTGCCAGATATACAACTGATTTAGAGAAATCTCACTACTGTCAGCATGGTCGAGTGGGAAATGACTAGACAATCGTCAGATGGAGTGACTTCTTTGTTGTATTTGCGTTTTTTTTGATGTACTTACACATGATTGTAAGTCAAAAATTTTGGACCCCTTGTAATGTACATTTCGAAAAGCAGACAAGTGCTTTTGGACTAGGGTTAGGTTTAGCATTTAGGATTAGGGTTATGTGTTAGTGTTTAAGGTTAGGGTTTAGGGTTAGCGTTTAAAGTTAGGGTTCAGTGTTAGTGGTCAAAGGTTAGGGTTTATTAGCGTTTAGTGTTGATGCATAGGGTTTGCGGATAAGCTAAATGGTTAGGGTTTAAGGTAGGCTATAGGATAAAAAAATTATGGCCACATTAATCCTTTATCTGAGAAGCAACTGACATGTATTGCAATGATCAGCAGATTCGTTTGATACGTTTTTTTAGTCTTTTTAATGAAAAAAACGGAAGCGGTCGTTTGGTCACTGCCAAAAGTTTAGATAATTCACTTTGGAGTTGAAGCAGGAGTCGGAGTCCAAAACTTAAAAATGTTTCGGAGTTGGAGTATATTCAGCCAAAGCAGGAGCAGAGTCGGAGTCATAAATTTCAGACTCTGTACACCTCTGCTATCTGATCTAGAGATGGTGCGGTCTAAGATTTTTCAGATACGGACCGCCCATGGCCCGCAACATCCAGCCCATTAACCGCCCGAGGACATTTATTTTTCTTCAAACCGGCCCGCCCATAGCCCGCTAAACAATTGGCAGACTTGCAAATTTTGCCTTATAAGGCAAAATATCTGCCGGGGCTATTTTGTCTTCCGAGGCAAAATATCTGCTGAGACTATTTTGCCTTTTATGGAACATGATCAGTTGAAGTGGTCATGTCATGTTGGAAGTAGAATATACAAAGTCACATGTTTGGATTAGTGTGTAGCCTGTCGTAAGCCTAAAACCTAAACCTAAGACCCTCACGTGAACCTAAAACCCCTATCCTAAACTCAAAACACTTAACCTAAAACTTTATCCTAAAACCCTCAACCTAAAAATAAAACCCTCAACCTAATAATAAAGCCCCAACCTCAAACCCTCAACCAGTTCCGTCGCCACCGGGTAGCTTTATTAGGCTTATCCCCTCCAAACAAAGCTCCAAACTGTAATATGGAACACCACTGTAGGCTATAAATCAATGGAGTTTTTGTCAATTTTAGAATGTCAAGATCCCCGCACAAACGTAAACCCCTCTACGTATGACTTTCTGGCAACGTTTCTGCTCTCAACCTACAAGCCTAAACCAACAACCCTCAACCAAAGACCATGAACCTAAATCCCTAAACCTAAACACCTAAACCTAAAACTCTAAACGTAAAGCCCTCAACCTTACTTCTATTTGTAGTGATTGTGATTTGGTACATATATAAAAAAAAACACCTATAGCACTCCATCAAAACGTTGCATAACACGTTCCCTCCAACAAGCCACTCAGCACCAAAATTGCTGACCGCCACGCTCATGCAAGAAATTGTCGCCACACACGAAGTTTCTTGAAGTGTGCCTGCCGCTGCCAGTCGCTCCTGACGGAGTGCTCACATTTGGAAAAAAAAAATTGCCTGAAAATGCAGCACTGGCAAAGCAATGCCAAGTGGTTTCACTCACTTCTATTGCTACTAAGTGGTTCTTCTAACTCAAAAAAATTTCAAATGTTTTTTCAACATTGGTGGGCGGCTCGTAGCGGCTCGGTGAAATCCAACCGCTAAACATATCGTCAGCGGCCCGCTCGTTCAACCCCAGCGGCCGGCCCAAAAACCCGACCATTAGCGGAACGTGCCATCTCTAATCCGATCATCTCTGGTAACTTTATATCTCGAACCTCGCATCTTCTGGAAAGTGGGGCTGGAAAAAGTCTGGCTCAAGCTCAGGGCAGGGTTGCCAAATTGACCTTTTTGAAGTTAGACGCACTTGTCTTTATAAACATAAGTCAGAAATAATCTTGGTTTTTCAAGCTTTTTTTAGTCGGAAAGGCTTGGCTCTGGCAAAACATTGTGTGAACTACATATACAAATCTCTTCTGACGACGAGAGTCTGTAACCAGATGCATGCAGGGTACACAGAAGAGTAGTGCAAATATGTTGCAGTGCTGTTGCCCTAAAAGTGGTCGATGTTATTAATGAGAAACAAATTGTGACAAGTGTGACAGTTTCAAGGCTGGACACATACTAACACCGGTTGTATAATGCCCTACTGTATGGTTAGCCATTTTCTGTGCTTTTGCGAATGACGATACAGCTGTGGTAAACTGCTTTGCTCCTCCCTGTGTTGGTCATGTGCAAACACCGTTTCTGTAATGTGCGCTGATGTATAGCTAACCGCTTTTTGTGCTCTTGTGTCTGTGATATGGACCACGAGTCTGCAATAAAATCTCATTATTATTAATTACTGTACCATACGGGGAACGAAAATGCTTCTAAAGATTGAAATTGTATTATAGCGATGCTTCTAATTAGTTTCAGTGTCAATTTTGTGTTTCGTTATGCATGTTTTATCATTATGTGTATGTCTTAAAATTGCTATCTGGCTTTTTTAGTGAAAACAGGTTGGCAACCCTGGTCCTGGTTCGGGCTAGTTTTATCACCTCACCTTGGTGCCTTTTACCTTCTTGGCAACCCTGGTCCTGGTCGGGCTAGTTTTACCACCGGCAGTGGCTATAGATACGCCTGTAGATCTTAAAATTTGAAAACTTCTTCATACGCCACCTGTGACGCAACATTAACGCACGACGAAAGTGCAGTAGATTTAGGGTTACGATTAGGCGTGGGACTGGTAGAAAGGAAGTAAACGCAAAAGATAAACCCTAAACCTAACCGTAGCCTAACCTAACCGTAATAGCAACCCTGAATCTAACATGTAAGCCTGAAAAAAGTAAAGTCGGCAAGGGAAGAGTCGAACCGAAAACCATTGGCATAGCCGTCAGAACACATGACTGCTACACCTCGAGTCCCACACCGTTTGAATGACAAACTGACCCTTTTATTCGAAATGCGTCAGGCCAGGGCAGGCGTATACGCAGTCACTTCCTTTATCACCTCACCTTGGTCCCTTTTTGCCTTCATTTGCTCCGTTTTTAGCCTATATGTTGTTTACATGCCTCAAATAAAGGGCTAGATTCTCAAAATATTTTGGCACTGCTCTTGGAGTAGACTGTGTCCTTCAGTTGTCATATTGATATTCTGCTTTTGGAGGTTCTGGCATGTTTTTGGTCTGTTTCATAAGGTGGTGTGTTGTATTCGAGGTCCAGTCTGTCGAGGTCTGTTGATTTTGCAATGATCAGGATAGAGTTCTCATATTCTTATTATGCAGTTTCTTGATGATTTTGCAGACTTACCCTGTCATGACTGAGGGCGGCTAGCACTAGCAGCGATTTATAAGTAATATCATTTACTGGTTCCCTGGAAAAGACAGATATCCGCAAATAGCAGATCTTGGTTACGGATATAAAATGATGTAAGCAGAGTTACTTATATTTTTATACGAAAACTTATATTTTACGGTGAGTAGCGATTCCACAATGGTAGTAAAAATAATATTTGTCGCTAGCCAAAGCTCACTTTAAGCCACCATCCCTCTCACACCAAGATTATTGCATTTCTGATAACAAGATCCAGTGGGACTAAAATTTAGGTTTTCGACACTAACAGTTGTGAAAATATACAAAATTAAAACATCGCAACTTTTTCGCATTATTATGTCTTTGGGAAAAATTTTATTAAATTACAATGACAAATAATTTTTTCTGTTGTATCTGTTGCGGCAGCTATCCTTTTAGTCGCAAGCCGTGGGGAACCTAATCCGCAGATATATGAGAAACGCGTCCTGACAATCTTTCGCCTAGAACCTGACCTTTACACAATCCGCACATCAACTGGTCTGTAGTTTCTTGTTCCCTACAGCAATTGCAACGGAACAAAGGGCAGCACAATTTCTTGTTATCAAATCCAACAACAACAAACTTCAGCACCGATTGATCGTCAACACGGTTTCTGAAAACACAATAAACAACTAAGTGCGCAGCTGAGCCTCCAGGACAAACAATTAACAAACACGACTGCAGTTATTTACAGTAAATCAATCACGCATTAGCGCATGACTGCAGTCCATCTAACTGCGCTGGACCACGAAGCGAATGGCTCTCGTAATTCAGGAGACGTGTGAGAATCGCAATTAAAGAAGCTGTGAGCACGCGACGTATTAATTCAGCAGTTGACAAGAGAGGCGCTTGGCTGCGGCTATTTCAATGAATAGGCACGACTCGAAGACACAACAGCTAACTTGCACTAAGCTTTAGTGTGTTAACACTTAAGCTTGAAAAAAAACAAGTTTTTTACGTACCAAGTGGAGTGATCACCACGGCTGAGATATTTGGTTTTGGAATCAGAAAACCTGCAGTTGCGGTTGGCAGAATTTGGTCTATTTTATGTAAAGCCGAAAATCGTCACTAAGAGTCTAGATGAGGGTTCTCCAAACTATGGCCCGTGGGCCAGATGCGGTCCACGAAGCCATTTCATCCGGCCCGTGAAGCCATTGTGTTAATGATGAATAGTAATATACAGTACTTACCAGAAATTTGTTGATTTGGTAGAATATAACATATCCCGCAACAATCACATTGCATGTCCGGCCCTCGACATGTTCTGTATTACCTTATGTGGCCCTTGGACAAAAAAGTTTGGAGACCCCTGGTCTAGATTAAATCAATCAGCATTTTATCGTGCTAAGCGCGGAAAAACAGAAAAAAAATCTTTTTTATGACTGTTCGAGGCCGCAAAGTAGACGAAAGTCTGTCCCAACATCCTGTTCACAGACGCAAAAACAGCAACATAAGAGATATAATCAGTTACTCAGCGAGAGTCCTCTAACGACCCACGCCAGGGAATTGCCAAAGGGTTGCTACTGTAGGAATGTTAGTGCAAGCCAAAGAGTGAATCACACTCTTTGAACGTAGAGAGTTGCACGTATTAAAATATCACCAAGGTAAAACTAGCCCGACTTTTTCAGTAGATGCGATGTTCGAAACATAAAATCAGACGGCAGTACCGGTAAATAAAAGCAGGCTTCGAGAGATTCATGGCATTGATACGTCTGAAGACACCTTCAACATCACTATCACGCTCAAAAATATTCAAGAATCGCAAGATGAAGTCACGTAAATTCCTTTCAAAAAAATGTGAACTCATATGACCATATGCGAAATATCGCACATTTCAAACTCATACAAAACAACTTTCCGCAAACCACACTACAATGAACTTGGTATCTACGTGCTTTTACGCTGTAGCAGATTCATGCAATACAAAGATCGCGGGATAAACTTTTGATGGAAGGGAGAACGAGACCAAAAACTGACCCTACCTATATGACAGAAACTTTGGAAGTGGACAAAAATTTGCTTAGCAAATTGCAAATGTCAAAGTACTCGCAAACAGCAGGTAAACAGTTGCGCACATGAGCAACCACTAAATAAAAGTTTGTGATTTAAACAGTGAATGTAGGGAACGTCACGTTTGACATGCTGACCTATTAAAGCTTGCACTTCACCGTGTTTTTCCGACATCAACGACTCTCCGTCATAGCCTTGTGGTAGTTAGAAGCTTCCGCAAATCAATTTCATACAAGATCTAAAACATTGTTTCTGAAATATACTTTGCATCACATTTTTGAAGTTCATATATTCCGAGCAATTTTTCTTGAGGGACAACGTCTTTATCCACAGAGCGAATTACGACACTTAACACCTCAACATCAGATGTGTCACGAGTGGCGCTTCAATTACATCATTTTAGATTTCTGGACAAGTGTACTTCTCATTGTTTGGGATACTGCGGGAAATTTTCACGAGTTTTTCATCCTTCTTGAAAGAAATTTCCATCAGCTGCAAAAAGAAGCCTGAATGCGCTGAAGTAAGGCAGGGGCTGGCAATTAATTTTACTCAGGGGTCACTTTTGGAAGACCTTGTTTAGCGGGGAGCCGTACCTTCTCATGGAAATAGAAGCAAGTCTCTGACGCCTCAGCACTGAGTTGGAAGAAATCTTGGATTTGAAGATAGATAGGGTCAGTTTTTGGTCTCGTTCTCCCTTCGATTAAAAGTTTTCCCGCGATCTTTGTGTTGCATGAATCTGCTACAGCGTACAAGCACGTAGATACCAAGATCATTGTAGTGTGGGTTGCGGAAAGTTGTTTTGTATTAGTTTGAAATGTGCGATATTTCGCATATGGTCATATGAGTTCATATTTTTGAACGGAATTTACGTGACTTCAATTTGCGATTCTTGAATATTTTTGAGCGTGATAGAGTGATGTTGAAGGTGTCTTCAGACGCATCAATCTGCTTTTATTTACCGCTACTGCCGTCTGATTTTATGTTACGAACATCGCATCTACTGAAAAAGTCGGACTAGTTTTACCTTGGTTAAAGTATTAGCAGTGGCTCTTTATACGGCTGTGGGTCTTGAAATTTGAAAGATTATGGATACGCCACCTGTGACGTAACAGCAACGCACGACGAGAGTGCAGTAGGCTTGGTAGAAACGAAGTAAACGTATAAGGTAAACCATATAACCGTAGCCCTAACCCTTACTTAAACTAACGTAATAATCAGCTGACCTAACCCTAATGCTAAAGACTACCCAACCCTAACCTAACTACACTAACCCGTGAAGGTAACACGTAAGCCTGAAAAAACGAAACAAAAAAAGTAAAGTCGGCAAGGTGAGAGTCGAACCTAAAACCATTAGCATAGTAGGCGTAACGCCTAACCGCTACACCACGAGACGCACGCCATTTGAATGACAAAGTGACCCTTTTATCAGGACAGGCGTATCCGTAGTCACTTCCTAAAATATTGGTCACCGGATGCACAGCTGAGCTTGAAGCAGTTAAACATAGGTTAAGACGTTTGGTCGCTGCACGCCGTTACAGCGTCTTTATCTTAAACTTTTATTTATTATGCAACGTCTTTTTCTGTTCCAGTTACACCATCACATATCCGTTAACAATATTTGCTCTGACAGATGTCTGTTCTTCACATTCATTGTACCTCATTTATTACTGTACGAGATGTCGTATCCTACAACAGCAGGAATTAGTTGATTTTAAAGGTTAATTGCCAGTTTAATCCTTTATTCTCTGTGAAGCAACTGACACACAAGAATTGGTCAGATATTTTACAGAGGTCAACTATTTCATTTAATGTGGTATTTTAGTCTTCTCACAGCAAAACCAGATACAGTAATTTGGACACTGCTATTTTTCTCTAAATATATCTTTCCTAATTACTGTCCAAAGGTGGCATTGCATTCACCTTGGTTTACGACTTCTTGCCTGTGTTTTTCAAAGGCAGTGGCTACAAAACTGGTAACGTGACATTAACGCATGGGAAGAATGAAGTAGGCTGGGTAGAAACATAATAAACACAAAAGGTAAACCTAACCTTTACCTTAACCCTAACTGTAGCCTTAACCCTTTGCCCTAACCTAATGCTAAGCTAACCCTAACTTAACTCCAAGCTAACCTAATATTAAGCTAACCATTCTAACCCCTAAAGCAAAAGTTTGGAAAGTGTAGAAAAAAGTAAAGAAAAACTGGTCCCATATGAATGGAAACATGCAAGCAGTCACTATTACGAAAACGCAAGGCCCCAAGATGAGTGGTGAACCCACAACCATTGACATGGAAGACTTGAATCGTATCTGTTACACTACCAGAACAACGATGCTTGAGTGACAAACTCAAACTGACCGCTTTATTTGAACCACGTAATGCGAGGTGTTACGGTGGAATAAGTTTTGAAACAAGAAGATCCATGGGTGGTTCTATAGCCACTTCCTTTTTAAAAATGTTTGTTGCTGCTTTTTGCAAATTCTCATTTTTTGCAACTTTTTAAGGATGGTTTTTGTATGTTTTGGGAGTATCCAAGGCTAGGTCCCTTGGGCTTGGCCTTCGGGTAATCCCACCATTTTTTAACACAGTATAGGCATAGTGGTCCAACTAAAGAGCTATCACCTGCAAACCATACCTGTTGTATATCATCGACTGTTTTAATACTAAGAGCTTGTATCAGTGGTCAAGTGGAGATAGCATACATTGACATTGCTGCATTGTCCCCTTGTGAACCATTTTGAACCCATTTTCAAGGTAGTGTCTAAACAACTGTATCCAGTTTTTGCTTTCGAAAAAATAAAAAACATATCCAGCTTAAACTGTATCTGGCATTGTGCCAGAAGTGAAGCTGAATTTGTGAACCTATAAACAGCTGCCATTGTTTGGGGTCAATCCTGACCCCAAACAGTGGCAGCTAGTAGGTTCCCCTCTGCATCAGGAATCTGCCCCATTGTACTTAGAGGTAAAAACTAAAGGGCTTGACAAAATCATTGAAAAACTTGAGCTAATTGAGCCGCATCAAGCATTTTTCATTTTGAAAAATTACTAAACTCCCAACTCATATACTTGCTGCGTAGTGGCCCATGTGTCAAGAGTAAAGAGGAACTGAAAACATTTGACACTCGTAATGTGTCTTGGAAAAGTATCCCTACCAATCCAGCATAGAGTCCAGTCTGCTTCAGACTTATCTTTGCCATGATTTCTCTCATCATCTCATGGCTGCAAAAGTGTAAAGACCTTGTCAGCCGTCTGCTTCCCATTCTTATCCAGGACCCCCCTCATGGGAAAGTAAAAGATGCGACTGATGCTTGGTCCCAACACCATGATTATTTACCCCTACACAAGGAAATCAGCCTAGGATGACCTTGCCTGCAGGCATTCACTAAATGCCTTGCTCAACACTAAGAATTCTTAGGTCCGCTGTCAGCTACTTGCTGCACAATAGAGTTACACTGCTGTCTGGTCAAAAGCCTTCCCAATTTCTAACTTGTAAACCTGCTCAGCCCTGATTATCTCTGTATTACAATTGTGCTCCAAACCGGTGCCAAAATGTTAGAAAGCACAAAATGCCGCTGCAATAAAATTGTTGATGAATTACGGCTGCATGGGCTCTCCTGCACTAAAAACACAGGCCGTTTCCCTAGATATTGAGCCATCAACTCCATTCTCAAAAGATGATCAACCTGCATTAATCTCCCCTCTACCGGAGCCCGTTGGTTTGGCAAGCGATGGGGGGAGGCCTGATGGATTAACTTGGGCACCTGGTACAGATGTCTAAGCTTGGTATAAGACGCAACAGTTGTATGCACTTTTGCTCAGTGCCATTACAAAGACAGCACTAGACAGGCAGGCACTGTAGCAACAGAGGCTGAGGCTGCAAAACACTGAAAATGTAATGACTTCAACAATTACCATTTTCAACCAGTTGCAATCGAAACCATTAGTGTGTATGGTAAGGCCACTGCCCCCTTCTGGAGAGACTTTGCAAATAAACTTGTTGACATGTCTGGTGACTCCTAGGAGCGACAGTGGTCCCACCAACGCTTGTCCTTGGCTGTGGGTAGAGGGAACACTGCCAGCTAGAGATCGACTGATATGGTTTTTTTGGGGCCGATAACTGATATTTCCAAACTTTACAAATCTTGTTTTCTGCTTCATTATCAAAAATATGATGTATTCTGTGCTTCACCTTTTTAAAAAACTTCAAAAATCAGGATTTATGAGCTAAATTATTTCAAATTGCAGCAATTTCAATATTTTGCTATAATTTTTAATTGATCTATTTAATCATGATGCTTTTGTTTTGGCTGTGATGGCCAACGTGTGCTCCATGGTCCATCTTGTCTGCTTGCTTATGGGCCATTCCGTGTCAATTCTCAGGAAGTGGTCAGGGCACCCTCTCTAATTTTCCTGAAATTTTACTCAAATTGTCATTACCCCATATGATGAACATCTTCAAAATTTGAATGAAGTCTGTCAAGAAATGGCATGATTATAAAGTTTTTTAGTTGGGGGTGTTTAGCCAGGGCCACGCAAATTGTTCATATTTGGCCATGTTTAAAGCCTTATTGCTACCTAACTACATTAGTGAACCACCCCAATATTTCAGGATGTTAGCAACTTTGCCAAATATTAAAAAAATGACATTATCTACTTTGTGACTGTCAAAGGTCATGGACCCTCAAAGTTGACTGTTTCTAGCTCTTGCTACAAATTTTTGAACATTTTCAAACCTCGCCACAGTTTTATTTCTTGATAGTTTTCGCTCATATTTGGAAGAACTATTGCTGATACAATTATCTTTGACCTTAGAAAATTTTATTGCAAAATATCAAAAGGTTTATGAGATGTCTTGGGCCAAACTTGGCACAAAATGAAAAAACTAGAAAAGTGGGATACTTTTGTTGCCTCGGTTACCCATGAACGCAGTGAAAATTTGCATTGAAAAAAATTTCACATATTCATTATGATATGGCAAGTTTACCATACAAAATTCATGAATGGTTCTCAATGTTTTCATAGAGAAAAAATTTGATGAAGTGTGTGCAGAAACTACAAATTGTGTGTAATACAGAGGTCTTAATATTCACTATCTTTCATTATACCATTGTTATTCAAGCTAGCATTGTCACTTCACGAATTCATTATTAAATTCAAAAATTCTATTGTGTCTTGTGCAAAGTCAATTGCTTGTCTAGATGGAATGAAACTGAAAAATTGTATGCTTCATTTCACTTAACACTTTGACGGCTGGTCTACGAATATATCGTAACTGGATTTCAGCTTAAAACCAGCAGTTTTCGGTTGCCTTACCAATGCTGTAGCTCCTCCGCCAATTGCGCTACAGAGCTGTTCAAGGGCTCAAATGCATCAGGAGTCTTCTCGCCTGCACTCGAAAAAAATTTTTTGGTTGGGGGTTGTGGATCTTTTGTGAGTGACGTCATAAGTGAAGTAGTTTTTGGGCCATTTTGGCTCATGTTGCCTCGCCTAGGGCCCAACCGCTAGGCCAAAGTATTTTGCTGAAGTTTTCATTAGAAACCAGACTCAAGACTTTTGAGCCTTTAATCAACTTTTTAGCATTTCTGGTTTAAAAGTTATGATCTAAAATAACAAATTAATTAATTGTCTAATTAGTAAAATATTTTTATTACTTCAGATCATGAAACCAAAACGATTTATTCACTTTGAAACCAAATGTATTTAATTTAAAAAAAAAAATTTTTTAATCAAAAGAAAAAAATTTTTTTAAATAAGAAAAAAATTTGTGTGGTTACGTGGTGCGGGTTTTTTGTGAGTGACTTCATAAGTGGAAGACATTTCGGCCACCTTAGCCCACTTCATCTGGCCTTCGTTCCAAACCCTCGAGTCTTTTGATACTTTGGCTGACCTGCTGGGGTTTCGGGTTCAAAAGTTATGATCTAATGTAATAAAAATATTTGACTAATGAGATAATTAATTGATCTGTTTTAGATCATAACTTTTGAACCAGAAACGTTAGAAAGTCGATCAAAGGCTCAAAAGACTTAGGATCAAGCCTAGTTTCCAATGAAAACTTTAGCGAAATACTTTGGATAGAGGTTGGGCCCTAGGCTAGGCAACATGAGCCAAAATGACCCAAAAACTACTTGAGTTATGATGTCATTCACAAAAAATCCACAACCCCCGACCAAAAATTTTTTTTTCGAGTGCAGACGAGAAGACTCCTGATGCATTTGAGCCCTTGAACAGCTCTCTAGCGCAATCGGCGGAGGAGCTATGGTGTTGGTAAGGCAACCGAAAACTGCTGGTTTTTGGCTGAAATCCAGTTACGATATATTCGTAGACCAGTCGTCAAAGTGTTAAGTGAAATGAAACATGAAATTTCAGTTTCATTCCACCTAAACAAGCAATTGACTTTGCACAAGACACAATAGAATTCTAGAATTTAATAATGAATTTGTGAAGTTACAATGCTAGCTTGAATAACAATAGTATAATGAAAGATAGTGAATGTTAAAACCTCTGTATTACACGAAATTTGTGGTTTTTGCACACACTTCATCAAATTTTTTCTCTATGAAAACATTGAAAACCATTCATGAATTTTGTATGGTGAACTTGCCATATCATAATGACCATGTGAAAAATTTTTCAATGCAAATTTTCACTGCGGTCATGGGTAACCGAGGCAACAAAGGTATCCCACTTTTCTAGTTTTTTCATTTTGTGCCAAGTTTCGCCGAAGGTAACTCACAAACCTTTTGATATTTTGCAACAAAATTTTCTAATTGTATCAGCAATAATTCTTCCAAAATATCAAAGATAATTGTATCAGCAATAATTCCAAATATGAGTGAAAACTATCACCAAATAAAACCATGGCGAGGTTTGAAATTTTTTAAAAATTTGTAGCAAGAGCTAGAAACAGTCAACTTTGGGGGTCCATGACCTTTGACCTTTGAAAGTCACAAAGTAGATAATGTCATTTTTTCAATATTTGGCAAAGTTGCTAGCATCATGAAATATTGAGGTTGTTCACTAATGTAGTTTGGCATTAATAAGGCTTTAAACATGGCCAAATATGAACAATTTGCGTGGCCCTGGCTAAACACCCCCAACTAAAACCTTTATAATCATGCCATTTCTTGACAGATTTCATTCAAACTTTGTAGATGTTCATCATATGGCAGGATTGGGCAAACTTCTTGCGCAGATGGTTGCATTTTTTAAAAATGTTGCAGCCGAGGGCTGCACACTCTCACATTACAAAGTAGGAAAATTTTTTAGTGCGCAAATATCCACATTCATATTACAAACAATTTTTATATTTCACACTCGGTACGTTTGACGCTATTTATACAGTTATAGTTAGAACTGAAACAAAGTATTTTCATAAAATTAAGTTTTTATGAAAATAGTAAATGTTTCATAAAATTATACATGCGTAAGAGTTTCTTCAAGTGCCGGCGGGCCGCATTCGGCCCGCGGGCTGTAGTTTGCTCACCCCTGTCATATTGGGTAATGACAATTTGAGTAAAATTTCAGGAAAATCGGAGGGGGTGCCCTGGCCACTTCCTGAGAATTGACACAGAATGGCCCTTATGAAAACATACCTGCTAGTGTTGCTGCAAGATGACTGTTTTGGCTTCCCAAGGTTCATTGTGCTTTCTTGTGCAAGTTGTTTGCATGTGTGAGGAACATATCAGCACTTTGTCAATACTTGCCGAGGCTGATAAAATCAGCCATTTTGGCCTATACTGATATATCAGTAAAACCCAAATATCGGTCTATCTGTACTGCCAGCATATTGGCCTGTGTGCATTACGTTTGATCTGATTTTGGTCATCCCCAGCGTGCTGCCCAGTATTACTCCCCCCCACTTGCCTTTACTTCAATGCATAGCTATTGCCTTCCAAATGTTTCATGTTTTCTGTAAGTTTTGTTGCCCTCTTGTGCAGTGTTGTTTTGCTCATTAATTTAACTGTCTTGACCATTGCATGGCCCATGATGATGCTCCAGCATTGTGGTTGTGCTATGTTCCACTTCGCTTGAAACTTCTGAGGTTGTAAAAATTAAGTTTGTAATGCTAGCAGGACTGTGATCCAGGGTGGTATCCATGGTCAAGTGGGAAGTGTCTATTCCTGCTGTGCGAGGGGTCAGCGCCTCAGTTCTCAGCATGGTTGTTTTAACTTTGATAATACAGATGACCCTTATGATATTATACATCAGATTACGTGTTTTCACAATCTGTTTCGGAAGCGCTTTTGGTGTACTTGCCTAAAAACTTTTGAAAGTTACCAGACAGGTTTAGATTTAGGGTTAGGGTTTAAGCGTAGGGTTAGCGTTTACAGTTAGTGCTTAGGTTTAGCATTAGCCTTTAGGGTTAGGGTTTAATTTCTTGCACGACCTTCACATCCTAGTCACAGCACCATTTTGTTGCGATCGGAAAGCCCGAGCGGCAAGCGTGCAAAGCTTCACACTGTGGCAACAAGCAACAATAGAGTTCACTCAACAAGATCACTCTATTATTGCTTGTTCGCGCCACATGTATATGTTGTTGTTCTTCACGCACATTCTGTTCGTGGTGAACCGTGCATTCCAGTGCAACGCCAACAGAGAGGTTGCAACCAAACTATTCTTTACAGAGTGCATGGCTGTTTCTCATACTTGTGTTGTTCCAGCTGTGTGAATCAGGGTTGATAAAAATCATGATTTTTTTCAAAAATCAAAAAAGTAGGATTTTTTTATTTAAATCAGATTTTTATGATTTTTTAAAATTTAATGTGTAGAGTGTGGCCACCTAACAAGTAGTAATTTTTTCATTTTAAAGAGTTTGTTTCAATACAAATTGTTGTGCGTTGTTTCTTCTAATACAGCAACTAGAATTCAGCTGAACTTTTATTCAAAGTTCAAACTTACTTTGCATTTATGCATCACACTGAAAGCAGATCAGTTCATAACCCGAGTACCGGTGTGCAAAGTGAAACAAATTGTAGTGACAATACTCAAACCATCAGTTCATTAACTTCATTAACACTTATGGCATCTTACATCTTAAGAAGATTGTACAAAAATACAAGCTTGCCAGCCTTTTTTGTGTGAAGTTTATTGTTAAAATTTATTATTGTAACGCAGTTTTCACTAGTTCATCTTCTGCAGAAGTATTACTTACATGCATAAAATGGTAAAAATCTATGTGTGTTATAATGAAGTATAATAAAAAATATGTTCTAAAACTGCTATTGCTACAGTCAACAGCCTATATATTTGCTGGAATTTAGATGAAACTTTTACTTTATGCCAGGCCCGTAGCCATGGGCGCATTCAGGGGCAGTGTCCCTAAATTTTTTTGTGCCCCCAAATTTTGTTGTGCCTGGAAAAGTTTGTTTTAAACATATACTTTAATGAAAACAAAAATCTTGCCCCCAACAAGTTTTTTTTTGCTCTCCAAACCTCAAAACCTGGCTACAGGCCTGCTTGATGCTAGCCTATACTTTCAAACTTATAGCATTCTGACAGTTCTAACTTCTGAGTCTGCAAATGTTAGTGATTTCAGTCCACATATCATTTTTGCAGTTAGTTTGCATAGAATCTATGACCTCACAGTTGCTATGATTGATAAAACTTTAATTGCTTTAATAACTTGTGTTGTCATAAGAAGTCTGTACTAGTTTTAATAATAAGTGAAACTGATTAGTATACCAATGAAATGTGTCATACAAATCACGGAAAGCTTTAAAACTACAAAAGATGTTTGCTTTTTTGATTTTATCACTGATTTAAATAATATGATTTCAATCAATCAACCTTGACTAGAAATAGCTAAACTTTCATTAAATCTTTTTTATGCTGATGCAATATCCCTTAATGCAAATCAGTTCATAGCACCAGTATCGTTGTACGAAATGAAATATATATTGAAATGTCAATACTGAAACTGCCAGTTCACTAATTTAATTGACACTCATGGCATACATGTATAAAATGTTGAAAACCTGTAATAATAATATATCTATTTCATGAATCAAAAATATGTTCTATAACTATGTTTACAAACAACAGCCTTCATATTTGATTTGAAAATTTAAATACAACTTTCACTTTATGCCAGTCTGCACTTTCAAACTTGTGGCATTCAGTTATGACATCTGAATCTGCAAGGGCTAGTGATTTCAGTCCAGCCCAAATGTCATTTCTGCAGTTAGTTGACTTAAAATCGGTGACCTCACAGGTACTATGATTGATAAGACTATAAATGGTTTGAACTTGTGTCATCATAAGAACTCTTAGCCTTCTATGCTAATACTGCATTTGCCTATTAGAACGAAAACCTATTAGAATGCTAATTAAATACATCACAGGCATAACATAAAGCTTTAAAATGATTGATTTTTTGATTTTAACATGATTTCTTATTTGAGTTTTTTGATTTTTATTGCTTGACTTAAATCATGATTTTTATTGCTTAATTTAAATCACTGATTTAAATCAAATGATTTAAATCAATCAACCCTGGAGTGTGAATGATGTCTTCTTGTAGTAATCTTGTGATTGCTTTGCTAATGATTTGTTGCAGGCATTCTCAAATACCTATAGTCCTCTACTATAATCTTTTTTCTTGAGTTGGACAAATCTACATGCAAGGAGAGTAGATTTATGCAGATGTGGGGAGTAGTGTCTCTCACCAGATGCTTGGCTAGATTAGCTATTTCATTGACTGGTTTTTATGAGTAAGAGCCATAGGATTATGAACACCTCATATGTTTCCATGGTTATCTGCGAATGGCTTTCCAGACCCAGATGAGCTTTTCACACTGGATGTAATTTTGTAGTGAATTATGTTATATATCAAAGATAATGTTATCAATTTATGTTTTGAGGGTGGAAGTTTGTTGGTTGCTTGATTGTATTATATGGTTAATACTTAGCTTACATGAAAATCTGTGTACTTTCAACTGTTTGCTTAGGATTGACGTGCTCATGCTTCAACTAGCTGTATACCCTACACTATTGGTTCACAGCAGTTTGAAGTGGAATGCATGATTAATCCACCATCTGTCAAAAACCTTTCAGCTCTGTCTTGTTTAAAATATCTAGTAAATGTAGTCCATAATAACAAGGTGATGGCTAGGTAGCCAAGTATGGCTATGCAAGGTCAACTGCTAGGTTAGGTAGCTGACGATGGCTATGCAAGATAGGCTGATGTGTTATCAACCAAAGTGATGTGATTCAGGGTATAGGGTAATGTGTGTTTAGGGGTAGCGATTTCAAGATTGTGGTGTTCTTAAAGTTGGTTAATGTTGAAATGTAATATGTTTATTTGAAAAACAAGGAATTCAACTCAACTGAATGAAAATGTAACATTTGAGTACTACATTAGTTTGGTTCAACTGATACAAGAATACTGAATACCTAACATAATTATGCAACTTTATGTACATTCCTAACCTTAAAACTGTAATAGTTAAACCTTAGTAGGGTGTATCGCCGATAGCGCCAAATATAAGAAAGGTGATAATGAAAGCAGTAATGGAATGTAGTGTGTCAAATATATGATGTAGTTGAAAGGCATTGCGGATTATGAGAGGTTTGATATGTGGGATGTCAAAACTGAAAGGTGTTGTTGTGTAGCATGTCAAAACCCAAATGCCATGCACAGTAAATTGCAGATATATAACAAATATTCTTAGCAATGCAGTCATGCTCAAGTTTAAGACCATTGCCTAAAACTTGGATTTTTACAAGTTTGGAAGATTGTCTCATTTGCTTTGTCACATTGCTTTTTACATTGGAAGAACATTGTTCCATAACTGTTGCTTCAATTACAACCTTTAGGAGTGAGCTTTTTGATGATCTGATTGTCTTGGAAGCAAAAATGTTCAAATTGTTGCAAGTTTTGCTATTGAAAATATGGGCAAAAAAGGGTGTTTTCAGCGTGGACAGGTCAAAAAGTGTTATTTTGCATGAAGAGGGGTACACAAAAAGGTAAATATCTAAAAAATTGAAGTTCAGTCAAGACTGCGACCCATTAGTAATACCTTCCTCCATGTTTAAGTAGTCCAATTGAGTTGAGGCTTTACAAAGGTATTTCTCTTAGTTTCATGGAAGGTGCAAGCCTAAGTTTTCTGGCAGGTTTGTAGGCTCTGAGCCCAAATTAATCACTGAAACAATGTTTTAGGGTAGATGTACTGACATCTGAACCTGTGAGCAAAAAATCTGATCAAATATTTTTGCTCAAAATGGTGGGTAAGCATCTTACCATCTTCTTTATCATGTGATCACCTCATTGAATGGTAACCTTAGGCCTACCAGTCCTGATCAAGTCTTGAAAACTATGAAACGTCTCGAATCTGGTGACTGCCCGATGGATTACAGTCTTGCTGAACTTCAATTTGTCAGATATTTGCCTTTCGAGTACCCTTCTTCATGCAATGCAATATTTTTAACCTGTCCACACCTCGTAACCCCCATTTTTTGCCCATATTTTCAGCAGCAAAACTTGTGATAATTTTGAACATTCTTGGTTCCAAGACAACCAGATCGTTAAAAAACTCACCCAAAAAGGCGGTAATAGAAGCATCAGTTTGTAATAGTGTTCTTCCAACATAAAAAGCAATGTGATGAAGCAAATGTGATGAAGCTTGTAAAAATCCAGATTTTAGGCGCAGGTGGTCATAACCTTTTAAGCATGACTGTACAATTGTCAGGGCTCCTTGAAGCCTGTGAGCCTAGTATAGAGATGCTAAGTACTGGTAAAAAATGGTGGATGAATCCTTCTGTTTGTGATGGGCTTGCTTGCTAACTATGTGATTGCCTGAGGTTTTCTAACAATTTCCAGCTTTTTATAACAAACTGTCTTGAATTTGCTATAGATATAAAGCCACAACCAAATCATTTTCTTCACTTCCTTCAGTTTTTGTGTGTTGACAAAGTAATGAATAGATAAGCTGAAAGCAGTTTCAGTTTTATTGGTGTTATGCTCTCATATTTGGTGTTCCTCCTCAACTACCTCTTATATTTGTTGTTTTAATGCGCTACATTCTAATACCTCTTATATTTGTCATTTCCTCATGAATAATTCTTATTTGGAAGTCGTCACCATGCCACATTCCAAAAGTTCATTTCTTGTCATCCCTTTACCAACATCTTTTTTATCACTCAGTACAATCTAAAATCTCTTAATTTTGTCATTACAGCCTTCTAGAAAATGCATTTTACATGTGCTTCAGGTCTGCATGCCAGAACCTGTAATATTTAGTGCATCTTATATTTGGCGTATCTAAGATTTGACACCTTATATTTTGCACCTTGTGTATTTAGCACATCTCTTATATTTGGCACTTCATACTTAACATATTTGATGCCTTATATTTTATGCCTCCTATAGTTGGCACCTCTTACATTTGCTGCTGCTGTTAACAAACCTTTCTCAAAACTTTAACCAGCCATAAAATCTAATACCCTAAACCTAAAATCATGAAGTAAACATCGTAACATCAAAACTGACCTTAGCACAGTGCAGATATCACCTGCCAAGATCACTCTGGTACTACATGTTCACTCTACACAAGGGTGGACAATTAATTTGGCTCAAAGGCCATTTTGAGAAGGCTGCATTTAGCGGAGGGCCTACCTTCTAATGCAGTGGTTCCTAAAGTATGGGTTGTGAAAGGTCAAATTATGGGTTGCGCTCACCCAGATGATCCAGACCTGGGTTTTATATTTTCAATGTTCCATTTTTTCTCTTAAGTTATTTTAATCTCTGTCATCATAAACTTGTTTAACCAAAAGAGCTGACAATAAAAACAATGTAAACAACTTACTGCCAAAATCATCCACCCTTGCCCTAGTATTATATAAGAGAAGTTTGAACATGCACTTTGTTTATGGTAATTAGCCTTGCAACAAGTGATGTAGTCAAGACCGATACCAGGTTGAAACTCACACTTTATCAAAAATTCCGAGACGTGAGACTTCAAATTCAAGACCGAGACTTGAGCCTTCAAAATTTGATGCCGTCATCACTTCGAAGTTGAACTTTTTCAAATTTCTGGCATTTTTCCGACCCGTTTTGGTTGTTTCTAACCTGAAAATACAACAAGCAAAAACTCGTTGAATTATAGAAGTTTTACTAAGCCATTTCTTTATGATATTCAAAGTCATGAGACCTGAAACCTTTGAGACCAAGACTCGCAAAAATGAGTCTCGAGACTCCATCACTGCTTGTAACCATGCCAAATAAAATCGACTCAACCACATGCATTGAATCATGTGGTAGTCTATGACCTAGTCTACCAGATGACCTAGCATAGCCATAGCTGCGTAGATACTTCCTCATAACAATGTGAAGTATGAAGTGTCAATATTCACCTGATTTTAATTACACCAGAAACTGTGGTATTAAAAGCACTGGCTATTAACGATCTAAACAGTGGTTGTTAGATATTGATTAATCAACAATCACTGTTGTGGTACATAGCTGTGCATATGTGTCAAAATGAGTTTTGTAGATCTTAAGGTTATGGAGCAAAGCATAGTGGATGAGGAGCAAATGGAAACATACTCAAATGATGGTGACTTATCATCTGTAGAAGAAGAATCTGTATCAAATAATATAAAGGAAGAGGTTGCAGGTAATGTTCATTCACAGATGCTTTGAATAATCCAGGGTGGTATCGTTTGTGCGTGAGGCAAATCTGAGGTCCTTAACACCTTCCCTACCAGCTGAAGTGGCTTGTCAAACGTTCCTTACCAGTATGTTTTTTGCCAATTGTCCTCAAAATTTTTGCACGTACACAGGTCACCTTTGAAAAGTTGCCAAATCACAAAAATTTAAACTACCGTCATCTGAAACATGTGTGAGTGCAAAAGTCTGTCTAGCGCTTGTCGCAGATCAAACATTGGCTTGCCAATTTGCCTGCACCCTTTCCTTATGCAATCTACAGTGCTTCAAATATTCATGAAAGTTTTGAATATGACATTCTTTCCAATTACACTATCCATTGTGATTCATGATGCATACAAAAACCACACCAACAATGGTCTCAATGGAGCTGCGTTTTCGTGAGCTTTATTTCTTTCAATTTGTAGCCTACCAACATTTCAATTTTGCCAAATTTCAAGTGCAAACAAGCAACAAGTTGAAAACCTAAAATAATTGCTGCATTGTTCACTGCTTGGAAAGTTTTCAATCCATCAACTCCTTGGTTGACACTGTATTTACTGCAATTTTTGTTCCTTGCGAAAATCAAACCTGCCACTGTTTTCAATGGAGCTGCCTTTTTACGAGATGTTTTTTCTTTTGAATTTGTAACTTATCAACAACTTCAATGTTGGCAAATTTCATGTGCAAACAAGGAACAAGTTGAAAAATTACAAACATTGGTTCAATGTTCATTGCTTGGAGAGATAAATCCATCAATGCCTTGGTTGATCCTGTAATTACTGCAAATTTTCTTCCTTGCGAAAGTCAAGCTTGCCAGTGTTGTCAATGGAGCTGCCTTTTTGTGATATGTTTTTTCTTTTGAATTTGTAATCTGCCAATTGCTTCAACGTTGCCAAATTTCATGAGCAAACAAGCACAAGGTTGAAAAAACAAAGACATCGGTGTAATGTTCCTAGCTTAAAGTTTTAAAACACTTTAGGGACCGCAGAAGCCAATGTATCATCTTGTTTGGTGTTTTTTCAGCGATAACTCATGAATGCTGAAGGTACGTTGACAGGTAAGACATTGCAAGCAAGGTTTTCACGAGACTTAAATATGTGTCTGACAGAAAGGTATGTTTGTATTTGAAATTTTTAAGAAACTCCACTTTTCAGTTGTAGTTTTTGATCGTTTTCAAGAACAAAATTTCTTGTCTACATTTTAGCTTTTTTTGCAAGGACTATACCTTGCTTCAACTGCTTGCAAGGACTATGTCAAGTCACTTCCCATTGTTCTGAGGTTGGGGCAAAAAAGCAAGTTGAGACAAAAAAAGCAATTTGAAAAAAATGATTTTTTAGGTTTTATACCAAAACCATTGCCGATACTGGATTTTAACATGTGCCATTGGAAAAAATGCAAAGATACAGCCAATAACAAAAAAGTCGAAATTTTCAAAATGTTTTACTTTGTTAAGTTTTCAGCAGTTTTCTAGATTTTAAGTTGTCATAACTTTTTTGTTCTTGTTATTTCTGCGTGAAATTTGGTAAAATGTTCTAGGACATAGGTGAACATGTTCTGCAACTTTCAGATTTCTTTTGTGTTCGGAACTGCAGATATGATATTGTTGCAACCTCTCCGGTAGTGTTGTGTTAATTGTATGATTCACCACGAACAGGATGTGCGTGAAGAATAACACCATTATATATGTAGCGTGAGCAAGCAATAGTAAGAGAGATTGCGACGCATTATCTCTATTGTTGCTTGCTGCCGCGGTGCGAAGCTTTGCGCACATGCCACTTGGGATTTCCGATTGCAACAATATCTTACATTTGAAAAATGACAAAAACACCCCTGAAAAAGCAACAAATTCTTTTTTGTACTTCACAAAAATTTGCACAATTTTTTTGTAATTTTTCTACAATCTTTGGGTTTTGTTTGACATATTGTATGCAGAATGACTTTTTCTATACATTTTTGAACATACTACTTTTGTTTTGACTGCTCAACGTTTTTGTTTTTTTCCTAGTTTGAGTTCGCCAGTGACATTACCAAGTTATTGCCAATACCTCAAAAGATACATGGTGAAAAAACTTTTCTTACAATACCCTACTGGTGGATGTAACTTCAGCGGTTTGTGAGTTACCACAAAAATTACGCAGCAATGTCAATATATCAGATTTTGTAGTCCCTAAAACGTTTTTTCTGAGAGTCAAAAATTCCAGTGGTCTCAGTGGAGCTGCCTTTTGAGATTTTTTTGTAGAATAGTTGTAGCCTAATGACAGTGCCAATAATGTTGTGCTTCATATGCAAAAAAACACAAAGTTGAAAAAATCAAATGATTGGTGCAGTGTTCATCACTGGCAAGTTGGAAACCCATAAACGCCTTCGTTGATGCTATGTTCACTGCGATTTTTTTTCCTTTGGAAAATCAAACCTACCAATGCTCTCAATTGAGCTGCCTTTTCACAAATTGTGGGATGTATTTTCTTTCGAATTTGTAGCCTATCAATAGCTTCGACGTTGCCAAATTTCATGCACAAACAAGCAACAAGTTGAAACAAATAAAAGATTGGTGCAATGTTCATTGCTTGAAAAGATACAAACTCATCAAAGCCTTGGTTGATGCTATAATTACTGCAAATTTTGTTCCTTGCGAAAATCAAACCTACCAGTGTTCTCAATGGAGCTTCTTTTTTGTAAGATTTAATTCTTTCGAAATTGTAACCTAGCAACTGCTTCAACATGCCAAATTTCATGCACAAACAAGCACGAAGTTTGAAAGCTGAATACATTGGTGCAATGTTCATTGCTTGGAAAGATATAAACCCATCAATGCCTTGGTTGATGCTGTAATTTCTACAAATTTTGTTCCTTGCAAAAATCAAACCTACCACTACTCTCAATGGAGTTGAGTTTTCTTGAGACTTTTTTTGAGAATTTCTGGCTTGGAACACGATGCACTGTTCCATGTGTAACCAAACACAAAATTTAAAAAAACAATTTTTAGATGAATGCTTATTGCTTTCAATTTTATAAGCTTACCCGTGGTGTCAACCCTGCTCAACTGTTGTGGGAAAACTTTTACTATTGGTATTCATGGTCAAAATGGCCAACAAAAGTAACTGTGGTCTATAGCCAAAATGACCAGAACTTTCACCATTGGTAACCTCGGAGCAGATCAAAAGACCGGGCACGTTAGACCGGCGATCAAAAGACCGGGCACGTTTGACCGGCAATTCGAAAGACGGGCGCAACGTTGGACCGGCGATACACAAGACCGCCGCAACGGAAGCGGGCAGATTCTGGAAGCGAAACACTAACGCATGCGTGGAAGCTTCAAAGGCGAAAGCCGCCTCTTTCATTAACCGCGAAAGAAAGGCGAACGATAAATTCTTGCTGAAGCTTGCAATATTCTCGATGCTTTGCATGTGCACGTT